>Ga0214543_1012806_pt1 | contig 10920 bp, 3 predicted proteins | sample CNSS2metaG_FD_160094 | JGI IMG/M metagenome (GOLD analysis project Ga0214543, IMG submission 160094) | Root nodule microbial communities from cowpea collected in UCLA plant growth center, Los Angeles, California, USA - CNSS2 | ecosystem: Host-associated > Plants > Roots > Nodule | place: USA...
TATATATATATATATATATATATATATATATATATATATATATATATATATATATATATATATATTTACTTCATTTCTAGTCATTACCATCAAATATTTTATGTTTTATATTTACTTCATTTCTTATTATTAATTTTAAGGTCTGCTCACTATTATAATCATCATGAAAAATAGTCATATCTATTCAATATTTTCTTGTTTAGTTGATAAAATGGGTGACAAATTCGAAAATTTCGAATTAAATGGACAGGAATGAGATGAATAATGTATCAAGAAGAAAAAATTAGAGATACATTATAATTTTGAGGTTTGAATTAAAGGAAAGGTTAACTTTTTTATATAATTTACTTTTGTGTTTGAAATCCCATATGATAAAGGTAAATTTACATTAAGGTTAAATATGGTTCTAGTAATTAAAAGTTAAATTAGAATTTGTTAATATTTTAAATTTTAACATATTTTTGTTTTCAAATTTTAAAAAGGAATTAATATAGTCCTTTTAAGTTAAAGATGGTAATTTTTTTTAGTTTGTTAAATAGTTTTCCATCTTGACATTTGAGTTGTAATTTGTCAAACAATGAAAATAACTTAATATCAATCAAAAATGCGTTTCACACAAAAAAAAGTTAACTAGTTGGGTTTGGAGAACTATATTTATTTATTTTTAAAATTTGTGGACCAAATTATATCAAAGTTTAAGATGAAGATAAATTCTAATTTTATGTCAAAGTTTAGAAACTAAAAATATATTTAACCATAAACATATTATATATAATGTAAATCACCTTACAAATCAGTTCTGTACAGTTAGGTTTAAAGTTAACTTTTTAATGTAATATCAACATCATTTAGAACTGATCATAACATTTGTTATATGTTAAGTTTATCATGTTGTCCACTATTAAATTTATCAAATCATCCATAAATATTTAATTTTAGGTTCAAGATGTATTTATCTTGATATAAAGAAATAGTATACTGAAAGTATCACATTAATTAGAGTAAGAAATTTTTAAAATATATAGATAGGTGGAAAATTTGCCAAACCAGTTCTTATATATAGTGAGACTATTTTAGTTTAATTAGTCGTGTAATTATATTAAATACCCTGGAGAAAAAAAAAAGGTTTTATTATGGAAGTATACTTGCCTTAAAAAGAACATGTAATTTGTAATACAAGTAATTGAAGTGACAATTTGGCAACTCGGAAAATAATAATTAGTTTTGTTAGGGCATGTCACTATCTTGGTGAGCATGGTGAAGTAATATGAAAATTGTTTTTTTCAGTGCATTACTGAGCAAAGAAAAAAAAAAGTGTAGATTGTGATGATAATGTTTTAGCTGCAACCAATTAGGTTAAGTTGTATGGTTGAAAAGGATATGTGAGTGAGTGAATGAGTGAGTGAGGTGTGAAGTGTTGTGTTAAAGAGTTAAAGTGGAGTTGGAGGATTAATTCCACTACTTTCACTCTCTTTTTCCTCATTCTTTTGCTAATATCCTTCACCTAATCTATAATATCTTATTTTTATTTTTAAATCTTAAAGTTAACAATAAAATTATTTCATTAATTTTTTTATGTTCATTTAATTATTAAAAACTACTTATTAATCTTTGTTAATCAGACAGACTTGCAGACAAAAAAAAAATTTGAAATTTTGAATGTTACGACACATTAATCAATATCTTTTTATCACTATTGTTCCTATTTTCTCTTTGTTTTATTAGTTTAACATTTGTTTTTATCTTGTTAGGTTTTTGGTAATATTCCTTGGGATTTTAGTCTTGAAATACACAATTCAAATTTACAAAACTCTATTTTTTTATTTTGTCACATCTTCTTTATTACACGAAAATTTTTGAATAATAATTAATTTTAGTGACATAAAATAATTAGTCACTATAATAATTAATTCAGATACTAATTTATAAACTAAAATTATTGATAACTAAAACAGTTTTAAAAAAATATAATTGGTTTCTAAATTGATAACTAAAATAATTTCTATTATAATTGATCACTAGATTGGTCAGTAACATTAATTAACAAAGTTTTGACTATAAAAAAAATTATATCAAAATTGTTCTCTAATTAAAAAATTAGTTTTTAAACGTATTGCTAAAATTTAAAATTTCTTATAATAATTCATATGCATATAGATGAATAAGACATAAATATTTACATAAAAAACTAAAGTAATTAAGAGTCGAAAATGGTGCATTAAAATAGTGGATTTAAATCTAACTTAAAATCTATTTAGTAAGATAAGGTTTATCATTATTTATATATTATATTTTGGTTATATTATTAGTTAATTTAAGATATTTCAATATACTTCTCATGCGAAAACATTATGTCTTTACATCAAGAACAAATTTTGACTTGATTAATATAATGAATTTTAACTCAATTTTATAATATAGAATTAAATTTACTAATATTTATATATTATAATTTTATTTTATTTTTAGTCTACGTAAAATTTTCAATAAAATGCAAACCATATTTTGATGATATAATAGTCCCTATAATCTAATTAGGTAAACCAGCTTCGTAGTAAGAAGGACTTTTTACCCTTTTTCAAATACATTGTTTTGATTCCTAAATTTTTTGCGTTTGCATTTGGTGGGTTATATATATTTATTTCCCTTTCTTAATGAGAAATATGTCTTAATCCCACACTGTTTCTTTATATATTGTAATTATAAGATTCCAACATCCTTATTTCACACTCAAAGCTATGTTTGACTTAACATTTCTTTAATTTTTTTTTTCCAAATCTCTTCATACTTACTATTACTTCATGTTTCCCACTACATCTACTCAACTAAAATATGCAATAATTTTTTTTGGGCACATTTTTTTCCTATTAATGGGTGGAGTTATATTGAAAATCATAAAATATAATACATTTTATTACTTTTATTTCATAAATTAATTAACAAAAAAAGGGATTAAAAATGTGTTAAAGAGTTTGATGCATAGGTAGGCCTTTTATTTTGCTCTTTTTATTAGCATTGTACATTGAACCTTAAGCTGGGTGCTGAAATGCAATTTACTTATTTATATTTTAATTAATGAATCTTTATTGGTACATGTAGCTGAATTTAATTGGAATTAAGATAGCAATTATAATGAGCAAAATATAAGTCAATTGCTGATAATTTATGCTAAAAAATTTGCATATTTGATAATTAAATAAGAGTATGTGATAAAAAAATATATGTTATCCTATAAGATGAAAATAGAATGGTCGGTTTATCTGCTTCCTACTGATCTATTTATTTGGAAAAAGGTCATGCCAAGTACTTTTTTAAACAAAAAAGTTATATAATTTGAAAACTTTTCAGACTAAAAGCACTATTAATTCTAATAATAATATTCATTATATTATTATTATTATTTCGAAAAGAATAATATTTATGTTGATAAGCTTACTAACCAATAGTGGATTAGTTTGTTTTAAATACATTGGTACATTTTGTAGTATGTATTTGTTGATGAGCATATTGAAAAGGCCTTTAGAAAGACTTTTACACAAAGTTAGGCCATACATTTAAATAAACCTAATTAGACCTAAAAAGAAGGTTACAATAATTATACTTGTCAAGTTCCAAGTCCTATAATTAAAAATCAGAACAGACTCTAACCATGCAAAGTTTAGTCTAATCTACCTCGTTTCCGTGCCAATTATTTATTATTCATTCTAATTCTTCAAATATCATATTCTGTATGGTTTTTCTTCCTTATATTTTAATTGCGCCAAAAGTGTTCCTTCATTTACTAAAAGTTTTATGAACTATTAAAAAATCAACATGAACTATAGTTAGTCAAGTTGCACAGCTTTCTTATAAATAAATTAAAAAAAACTTCTCCAAACATTCATTGTACATTCATAACGCAATTTTCTTTATGTGATGCACATAAATATGTTTTTTTTATGGTCTTATAAGAAATAGTCGGATTTTTTTTTATGGTCTTATAAGAGATAGTCGAGAGACAACACAAATTATACATAAACTCAATTTACATATAAAAATGATATCATTTTCAACCTAAAATCTTAAGATAATAAGGCCTTCGTCTTCATATCAATATAAGAAAATTACATATTATTGATATGTACAATCCATCAGTAATAATCAAAATTTGTCGATAAATCATGTTTATTGACAGATTATCGTCAAGTAAAAATCTGTTGGTAGGTAGTGATTTATTTCTTATAGTGTATCACTACAAGAAAATAATTAGTCGTCAATAGGCTATGTTCACTTCTAAAGATGGAATTGATGGAAAGTGAATGAATGAATTTGAGAGAATTTGAAGATAAAATTTGATTTGTTTTAAGAGATTTGGAGGTGAAAGTAAAAAGATTTGAAGGTAAAGTTTGTGAATGAATTGATAGATGTGATATATTAAAAAAAAGTTTTATAAATAATTATTAAATGTGAATGTATTATTTGTTGAAATTATAAGAATGTGAATATGAGCGTGATGGAAGTTGCTTCAGCTTCACCGGGCGAATCTCTGCTTCACATACACAATGAGAAAAATAAGGGATTTTCATAAAAGTATGACGATAATTATGTAAAGGTACCGATGTAAACAACGAATACCTTCAAACCTTCTCCCACTAAAAAGATCCTCTCTCCCTTCCATCCCTCAAATCATTTTTCCCAAACATTCACAAATTCACTTAAATGAACATACACAACTCTTGCCATTCCATCTTCTCCAACAATATATTAGCGGAAGTGAACACAACCTAAAAGTGGATGTTAATTAATCGATAATATCATATGTGTGTCACATGTGCATTTTACTATAACATCATAGACACTAATTCATTAGGGTCAACTTTTGGCATTGGTGAAGTTAAATTTAACTCATCATTAATTTTTAAATTATTTAATCAAATCTATTTTTAGTATTAATTTAATTAGCATCAATTTAACCAAAATTAAAAAAATTATCATACAAGGTCTCTATCAACAACAAAATAATATAGAAACTAAAAACAATAACAGAAAAAAAAAGTGTAATGGATAGGGCCAACCTGGCAAAACGGGATTGGTCGAATTTTCAACCCACCAGCTCGCATGATCCTACCCATTTTATTTTATTTTTTTAAATTAAAAATTAAAGATAAAATAATTTGAAATATTAATTTTTCTATATTATATTTTTGTAAAGATGTAAATATACAATATTATTGTAATTAAAATTATTAACACTTACAAATTAAGTGTTCATTATTAGTTATAGTAGAGTTAATTTAACATGTAAATATAATAATTATTTTAATTTATCTAATTAAGAATATTAATTAATCAATTAAAAACTTAGAAAATGTTTGTATGATTAAATATGTTCTTAATATTTATTTATAAGTATATATATAAACAAAGTTTAAAAATAAAAAAATTAAGTAATAAAAAAAAGTGGCGGGTCAACCCTTAACTCGTCCTGTGACGGGATGAGTTGTAACGTTTGGCTTGTGTTTTGGTAGCGGGCCAACTAGACCCAACTCATTTTGGTAGGACAAAGCCGAGATGAACCAAAACGGGCGAATTAACTTGTTTTGCCACCCCTAATAATCGATAAAATATATGATGGTGGATGAAGAAGATGAGGGTAAATAAAGGAAATAAGAAAATGAGTGTGGATAAAAAAAATGTGTGGAAGGATGAAGAAGATAAATGAAAGTGAATGAGATAAATGCGGATAAAACAAATGTATGGAGAGATGTATACAAAAAATAAGGAAGGAAAATATAATGAAGAGATTTATCATCTTTAAATTTAGGTTTTCATTTATTATTACAAAGTCACATAAATTCATAACATTACATTTTTTTTAAAAAATATAAACTTTTATATAATTATTTTTTATAATTAAATAAAAAAAACCCTCTTCTTTCCCTTTACTTAAACCATTTTCACATAGTGATTCATACATGCACTTTTCAATTTCTAATATTTCCAATCCATTGAATTCATCCAACAAAGTATTCTAATTTCTATTTCCTTATCCAACTAATTCATTATGTGCAACTGAATTTATGATGCAACCTAAGATATATCAATAAATTTTACAACATTTTACCATACAACAGAAAACACAAAATCCTTAAATTAGTATAATTTAGGGTTATACTAATGTTGGTAAAAATATAATTAGGGTTCATGCCAATTTCATAAAAAAATCTCTAAAATTACAAGTAGGGTTCTTACTAATTTGAAGAAAACATAATTTAGAAGAAACATCGTAATAAGATAATCATAAATTTAATATAAATAAATCATAATAAAATATTAATTTTGATTTAAGAGAAATAATGTGATAATGCGTTTTTTAATCACTCTGTTCTCTGATCTCTATGTTCATTCCCAATATTGTAAAGCACAAAAGTGTGACCACGAAAATATTTCACTACCTAGTTAAGTTATTTTCTCTATTGTGTCAATTAATCACTTTCCCATATAGTGTTCTAAATTTGACATCTATAATTTTAATTAAAGAATAATCACTACAAAACAAATTTTTTTTTATCTATAACTAAAATTTGTAGGAAGTTAAAAATTAATTACATATTACCAACAATACAAAAATTTGAATAATTTTACACTTTTATAGATAATTTCTACGACTCAATAATGTATTTTTTCATTAATAATGACATTATCAGTAAATAATTCCTAAGTAATAATAATTTAGCCACAAATTTTATTGCATGGGTAAATGTATATGGAAAATTCAACTTTTTCTTTGAGTGAATTTCAATTTAAAATGTTTCATATCAAAATTTTAAGTTTCGATTGAAGGCAAATGAAAATATTTAAAATACACGTATCAGAAACATATTATATTAACTAGCAAAAATATAATTGTTAAAGATAAACAATTTATAAAATAATTAATTTTTAAAATAATAATTTAAAATAAAATTGGAAAAAAATGAAAAATAAACACAAAAGAAAATATCTCTTTACATATTATTATAGATTAATAAATTAATAATTAAATGATAATGTTCCTACACCAAAACAAAGTGGATTAGTATTTTAACCTTATATTAAAGTTTTAGTATATCTTTAACTCTTATAAATATCACCAACAAAAATTTATTATTAAAATTCTACAGCAGTTTTTTTTATAGATATACTGTTAATAGTATTTAGTTAGAAGTCCAAGTTCGATTAATATAACATATATAGGCCTTTTATACATTATATATATTAAGTGTAGCTGATAAAAGAATATTTTTTGTTAATTACAATTTGATCCAAGAAACTAAAAACTATATATATATATATATATATATATATATATATATATATATATATATATGGTAAGTTGTGTCACCTTGACACGATTTCATTAAGAAGAAGTTGTGTCAAGATAATACGACTTTAGTGCATAACATTTTTAAGTTGAAGTTATGTTAAAGTGACACGACTTTAATTCAGCACATTTTAAACTAAAGTCGTGTCAATGTGACACGACTTTAGTTCAATTTTGGTAGAAGTTGTGTCAATGTGGCACAACTTAAGTTTAAAATGCTTTGAACTAAAGTTGTGTGATTTTGACACAACTTCAACTATAAAAATACTTTGAATTAAAGTTGTGCTACTTTGACATGACTTCTTCATAATAAAATTGTACCATCTGAGCACGACTTATCCATTTTCGTAACTTTTTTTTTAATTTACCCATTTTGATAATTTTAAAAAAACAGTATATTACAAATGTTTTTAACTTAATAGTGTAAAAAAAGACTTATAAAACTTTACCTTATGTTTATATAAGGGATTTCACCAATTCCCAAAAATTGAAATACCTAGTAATTTAATTACTTGCAATTGAATTCTTTTCATTTCTTTAATAATTAGTTTGGATGAAGTAATTGAAATATCTTAAATTTCAATTTTCTTATTTGGATAAAACAATTTAATTTCTATTTTAAAGTAAACTCAATTCTACATTTGAGTCTAACTTAACTTAGCTTGACCTTCAATTCGAGACTGCTCATCTAGATTTTTGGTTAAAGTCAACTTGAGCCGATTCAACCTCAACTCTCTCAACCTGGGCCGATTCAAACTGATTCGACCTCAACCAATTTGAACTAATTCGTACTGATTTGATTTGAGTTGATTCGACTCAACCTTTTGTTTAGACCGACTCGATTCAACCATCGACTCGACTCAACCTACAACTTGGGCCAACACCGCTTGACCTGGGGCCCAAGCCGACTCGGCTAGACTTGGGACTTGGGCCTGACTCGCTCGACCTAGGGCCAAGACTAACTCGGCTCGACCTTGGGTCGAGACCAACTCGGCTCAAACTTTAATCCGGGCAAACTCAACTTAACATTCAACCTAGGCACACTCGGCTCGACCTTTGACCTAGATCAATTCGGCTCAACCTTCAGTTCGGACTGACCCAACTTGATCTTTGGCCTAGACCGACTCGTTTGGACCTTCAACTCAAACCCACTTATCTCGACCTTCTACCTAACCCGACAAAAATTGAATGTCGATATACGTCAACTTTTTGGATTTGTAAACTATTTTTGTTCTAACCAATGAAAAGTTTCACAAGTTGAAGAATTTCAATTTCCTTTTTTTTTGAAAAAATTTTAAATTCTACTATTTTTGTTATTTAAAATATATTCTTAAAATTTTTGAATATCAATTACCTCATTCAAATATATTATTTTCTTTTAAACAATTTTAAAATTTCCAAATAAATAAATTATTAGCTCATAAAAGACAATGACATTATTGCGTGAAATTTCTCTGTACTTCTTATATCAAAATGATCGTGTTTTGAAAAAAAGCCAAAGAGAAAAATTTCCACAGTAGAAAACATTAAGCAAGGTAAAGAGAGACAAAGGTGGTCAAAGGATATATAGACATATTGGCGTTATTCAATGCTTTAGCAGACAAGACATGTAAAATAATTAGACATGATGTTTTCTTTTTCTGTAATTTGGGTATATATTTATAGAGAAAAATAATTTTAATAACTTTTATTAAATAATTAAAAGATTATATTATTATTTATAGGATAATAATATTTTATCTATTTTTTATTTATTTATTTTTAATTTATTATTTTAATTTTTTTCAATTATTTATTTTAATTTTTTTAATAATGTAATGTATTAATTTAAAAATGATTTGAATAATAAATTACAAATAAATAAATAAAATTAACAAAATATTATTATCCTTACTTATATAAATATAAAGTACACTTGTATAATAAGAGTGCACAGGAGTTTTAATCGGTGTCTCCACGTGAGAGTCCCAATAGAAAGAGTTTTGATTATCAAATTTGCAGACAAGAAAAATAAATAAGTTTGATAATATGTGACTTTCAGATGTGACCATACTATACATGAATCCTACGCATCTTTCATAAAGCTAAATCTAACTCTAGAATAATTCAAATACAGCGTCTATTCAGTCATTTCGTCGTTTTGGGGAGCAATGTGTACAATGTAGATTATTCAAGATGCTGAGAAAATTTGGAGCATATGAATAGTAAAGAGTTTAAACTTTGTCTTGTATTTTATTCTTGTATTTTTAATATAGGCTGTTTTTTCTGTATTGAAATATATTTAATATATTAAAATTAATTTAGTTTGAAGAAATTGTGTCAACAACATTCAGCAGAACAATATAAATCCTTTAAATGTAAAAAGGGTTATAATAAATATTAAACTAATATACTTAATGAAAATCAACATGATATCTAATATCATATACCATGTATTAATATTTTAAATAAGTATTTAAAATAAATTTATTAATAAAAATATTAATTATTATAAAATATTAAAATTCTGATTTTATAAAATTAAGTTTTTTATTTAAATTTTATTGAACTAAAATATTTGTTTTGAGAAGATTAATTTTATTTAATTGTATATTTTAGAACAAATTTATTTAACTTTTCTCACGAAGCATAATTTTATTCATATTAATATTTTCTTATGTATTTTTTTTAAAATTATAATTAATAATCATTGTTGCTTGAGTTTTTATTTCAAAATTAAATTAGGATATAAGTTATATATTTTTAGAATGATTTTATTTAAACTTTATGCACAGGAGAAACAGAAAACACCTCAATCTAGTCAAAGCATGTAAATTTGAAAGATGGTCCAAGAACAAGTATATTTCAACCAGGTGGCACACATCTTAACCAGTGATAGTAATCTAATGTATTTAATAGTCTTGGTAATATAGTAATGGGCTAATTTGAATAGTGTGACAGTTAAGATAAGGTATTCATGGGATTCATTGGTATTTATGAAAGAATAAAAATAAAGAATAAAAATGGTCTTGAAGGCAATTAAGTTAGATCTTGAGTTAGGTAACGTAAAAAGAGTTCAATACCAAAGTAAAGGATATCTATCAATACATAGATTTATTATTGATATCTAAGATTCAACCCTTGCTGCTAACTTAAGCGTTGGAAATCCTCTAAGTACTTACCCCTAAATTTATGATGAGATAGTCCAGAATCATTTCAAAAAATTGGAAGAGTAAGATCAAATACTCTTGAGATTGCGAGAACACTTTACAAAATAAATATCAAATTGTATTCACAAATCTCTACAAATATAAAAAAAAAAATCTAAATGAGCATCCATTTGAGGATTTTTTTCCCATGTAGCACGCTTTGTCTAAAATATTTCCTGGATAGCACACTGTATACAATATTTACAGGCATAGCACGGTTTTATTTTATGTTTAGAATTCGGTTTCTGGGCAACCAAATTCTAAATCCAATTTTACATTTTTTTTTGTTATACTAGTCTGAATTCTGTTCCCAGGGACCCGAATTTTGTACTGGTTTTTTTTTTTTTTAAATATGGAAAGATAAAGTTTTTTTAAAATAAATTAAATTAA
>Ga0214543_1012809_pt1 | contig 10919 bp, 9 predicted proteins | sample CNSS2metaG_FD_160094 | JGI IMG/M metagenome (GOLD analysis project Ga0214543, IMG submission 160094) | Root nodule microbial communities from cowpea collected in UCLA plant growth center, Los Angeles, California, USA - CNSS2 | ecosystem: Host-associated > Plants > Roots > Nodule | place: USA...
AACCTAGTCAAAGGTCAACAAGTCAACTAAAGTTGATTCAACTAAGTCAACTTAGGGAATCAAAAATAACAAACACAAATGAAAGGGATGAAGGATTAGTGAACTTCCTTTCTAAACATGCTTAGTCATCTTAAGCATGTGCCTTCATCCTTGGTTGGGGTCAATCCTTCATCAATCTGTGAGTTGAATTGTGCACTGCTACTGTGAGAGTGCTTTTTTATTATTCATTGTAATATAGAGCTCTTAATCTTAGGGGGTGATGAAGCTCTTGAGCAAAAGCAATTGAGCAAAAGCAATTGAGGCTGGAGTACTTCGAAGGTTGTAGATTGAATAGTGGTGGAAGATCTCTAAGAGGTTAAGTGATGAATCCAGCTCAAGCCCATCTCAAGGCCCAAACCCAAGTCCATTTCAAGGCCCAAGCACAAACCCATTAAAAGGCCTAATTACTATAAGTATGGTGAGAATGATACAAGGGGGTCTAGATCACCTCCAATAAGTTTCATGGGGTTCACATGTTCTTCTCTTGAGCTAAATAAGATGTCAAAATATGATGGACTTAAAGCTTGAAGTAGTAGAATAACTTTTTAAATTGGGCCAAATGTTAGGCTTTGATTTCTAAATAAAAGGGCAAGATACATTGTTTTTAGCTTCCAAATTGGGTCAATCCAAACCCACTTTGCAAGCTTGGACGAGAGTTACTCTTAGTATATGTTGTTGGATTGAGCGCTTACCACTTGGGCAAAAGCTATAGCTATTAGTCATGGCGCAAATATTTCTACTTAAGAGCGTATGAGCCCAATCGCCATGATTCGATTGTGACTTGGTCCACTCGGCCTCTGCCACGAGACCATTGCTGCCACCTACAATAATCTCCCCCTCAGTAATTACCCGTAGGGAATCAAACTCATAACCTTGGCTTAGATACCAATTTTTAGTTTTGAAATGGTTGAAATGCCAAGAAGGGGTGTTGGATTGGCTAGTTAAAAATATAGGATATCTTTAAAAGTTAAAAACCACCTTTAATTGAATCAATGGGATCACCAAGTGAGGATGCAAAAGCCACTGGATAATATACTTTCAGTCCATCAAAAACAGAGTTAATCGATTGATTTTACTAGACATATTTTGTATTGATATAATCAATCGATTAAAATAGAAAAATAATCGACTAAAATACTGGAAAAATGCAGAAATGCAGATTCGAGTTTTGAACCAAGAACAATGCACAAGAATGATCAAGACAGGTTCTAATTGATTATCAAACATGCACAATGCTACAGATGCCATCAGAACACACAAGAATATGAAAAAGATGATTTAAACTCAAGTTCCTCAAACTTTAAATGATTATGCAAGAGAAAAGGGTTAGAGAAAAGATTGGATCAAAAGATTTTTATACTAGTTCACTCAAACCTGAGCTACATCCAGTATGTCAAGGCAACCCGAGGCTAACTTTGCACTATTTCAAAAGATTTACGAACTTTCCACTCTTTACACTTTCAAAATAAGAAAACACCATACACAAGACTCTTGAATCACATAAGAATCACACCAGCACAACAAGAACCCTCTTGCAGACTTGGAAAACCACTAGGCACACACACAAAGCTTGAGAAAGATCAAACCTCAGTGGTAGCACAACCCTGCCTACCACAAACCATGTTCTCCAAGCTTCAAATATAAGCCAAAAGCTCCAAGAATTGATCCAAGATCAATCTTCAACAGCTGCATTCTGAATGATCACGAAAGGGAGAGATTTCCCAAGTTTTCAGAATAGTTTTGCGCTAAAATATGATCAAGTTAACTCTCTTTCAAAAATCACAAGACTTATAGTAAAATTGTCACGAAATTCAACAAATTGATTTCCAAATCAATTGGTTAATTTCACTTGGCTTAAATGAAATCAATCGATTAAAAAATAAATCAACTGATTAAATAAATCACAGTTTAAGACTACTGCAGCCAACCTTTTAACTTATTAAAAAACCATTCAACACATTAAAAGAGATATTTTAACCTGTTGAAAAACCATTCAATAGATTAAAAACACAACAAAGACCAAATACATCAAATTAATGTTACAAGGTCTACAATGTGAATTACAAACATCAAATACTCTTTCTTAATGATTTATCCATGTGGAGAGCACACATTCCAGACTTGATCAACATGAATACCATCAAATATCCTTATCTTCATTAATTTAGGCTTGATTCCAATGGTAATGGCTTCTAAGTAGTTCAAAAAGCTTCATCAAATCTTCATGAGACACACCACCTTGGCTTCACATGTCAACATTCTCCCCTTGTTTTAGTGAAGCCAACCTCTATCTTCTTCTATCTTCCATTTCAAATGCTTTCATTGGTTGGATACCATTAAGTTGATGAAGTGACACCTAAGCTTGAACTTGTGAACCTGAAAATCATTTCCAATGCCAATACACACAAGTTGTAAGACCCGTTGAATTTAATTCATTAAATAATTAATTAATTAATAGATGCGGGTAGTGGGAGCCTTTATGGCATTAAATTCTAACTTGTATGAAGTCGAAAAGTACTAGCTCAAGTGGTGGAGAGTACTTAATTATGTGAAAGGACTTGGGTTTGAGTCCTATGTATGCCAATTGTGTGTTATTTATTTGTTATTATTTTTAAATATAGGTTGATCACATTGTGGCATAATATAATCATAAAATTATATTAGTCATCATGAAATATGATTTGGTTGAATGGTTGAGTATTGATTTGGCATTGACATGGTTGTGGGTTCAAACCTTGGAGAACCCCAAATTAAACTTTATTTTTGCTAAACTTAGTTTTGGCTTGAATATGAAAGGGTAGATGAAACCCTAGCAGCCAAGGAGGGCTGGAAAACCTTCATGAGACAGCTAATGAATGGTAATTAACATTAGATTAATATTATTTTGGTTTTACCTCAGTAAACTCACATTAAGACACCAATTAGAGGCCAATTAAGAGAAAATGAGAGGTTTTGTGGTTGGTTTTACTCGATAGGTTGAGAGAGACAAAAATCAAAGTAAAGAGAGTGTGTTGAATGAATCATTGGGGCTGATATGAGGAGAACTAAGGGAGGCTATTGGAAGCAAGGGAGAATCAAGAAATTGTATGATATATACTGTGAAATAAATGAATACTCCTCGCTTCTGATTGGATTTTCGAGTTTTTGGAAAATTTCCACAAACCGCTTGGTGGGCTATGCATAGTTGTCAGGCGGTACATACATTTTGTCCTATTTCTGGGTTCTTGAAGAGGAACCACTTAGTAGTAAGCTCCCGATCGCCAAGCAACGTGTGCTTGAAAACCCTGTTTGAGTTGTCTAGCGGTGATGAACACTCGCCAGGCGACACGAGCCCTGTTGGCTCAATTTTGGTGTTTTCTGGGTTCTGGGGTAATTTCTGATCAGAGGGAAAGCTAATTGTAAATGTTAAAGGATGTTTTGATATCGAACGATGTTTAATTTCACGTATCTAAGGGCATAATTGAATGGAACAGTGGGGGATATATTTTAGGGTTGTAAATTAGGGTTTTGTGATCCTAAGGAAAATTTTGTGGTTTAGTTGTACTAGAAAGACTGAATGAATGCATTTGGAATGGGCACTTTATGCTATGAAATTGTGAAATTGATTGAAATCAAAGTTGGGTGTGTGGGATAAGGTTCGTAGGAGCTATGAAGAGTTCTGGGTCCCTGGAATCACAAGAACCGCCTAGCGGCACTCAGTTTGCCGCCAGGCACCGTATTAGTGTTGCGAGCTTGGTGGAATTATGGTTCTGTGGTGATTGGGAAGTTCTTGAGGATCATCTGATGTACAAATTTTAAAAAGACTAGAAGTATTATAGGGATTGACATAAGTGGAAACTTGTGATAAAGGTTAATAAGTGAATTGGTGATATATGGGTATTTTTTTAGGACATTAAGCCATGAGGCAAGATAATTAGTGAGAAATTAGTTGGACGATATAGGGAACATATTGTGAGAAACTGGTACTATGAGAGTTAAGAGTTCATAAGTACTTATATAAGAGATAGATGGATAAGCTTGAATTTGTTAGCCATGGGATATATCTATCTTTCAAGATAAATCAAATTATAAGTTAAACTGAGTGGTACAATAGGGTCCTGAATTAATTGTGATGGTTGGCTTGTATCAACGAGATAAAGTATGGAAATAACCCAAGAATAGGAGTTACTAAGGAGTTTAAGGAGATGATGGGGAATGTAAAATTTTGTGTATAGTAATTATGGATATGATAGTGTACTGTAGGTGCTTCTATTGAGCCAAGACATAAGGATTAGATTAGTGGAGTAAATATGTGAGTAAGGGAGCGGAAGTTACCCAACAGAGAACAACTGGAACGCGAGGCACCTGGCGGCAAGGAGGTGTTTCGCCAGGCAACACCTGCAATTAATGGGCACCACGGGTGCTTGGCGCCTGGCGGTATGTGTCCCCTACCCTGAGGCCCTAAAGTGTGATACGTTTGGCACCTCGTAATTTGCATCAAGCGATGGTGATGCAGTAGATGTGCGTTGCACTTACTTTGTTGTGCATGATCTACGAGGCTTCTATGATACCTTAAAGGTCGGCTTGCTGGTGTTCCTTGAGTTGAACTCGGAACGTATCCCTTGAGTTGAGCTTGGGATAGGGGTTAAGCATGTGGCATTCCTCGAGTTGAGCTCAGAATGGCATCCCTCGAGTTGAGCTCAAGATGGTGGATGAACACGAGGAACCCTTGAGTTGAGCTCGGGTTGGCAAGTTTTTCTGGTGTGAGTGTGTTGGTTGTGGCTAGTACGAATGGGTCCAGATAGATTGCCTTCCTTAGTAATTAGTTGATGTGTTTTGTAGTCTTGGGACGTTACTAACTGTGTTCGTATTTGGGAACTCCACCTGGCGTTACGGTATGTGATCCATAACATGGTTTCCCGCACGTGCTCTGTCGGTTGTGGCCGATAGGTATGGCAACAAGACACTTTGAGGTACTCACTAGAAGATGTAGAACACAAATAACATGGTTGTGTGATGGTATTATATATATATATATATATATATATATATATATATATATATATATATATATATATATTTATATTTTTATTCTGTTAAGCTCACCCTATCTTCTTGTGTTTGGCGATGATCGTATGCGCGGTACACGTTAGCAAATGATGTGGTTGCAGATGGTTCTGGTGAGGCTTAGCTATGGAGCGGGGATAGCTCGGGAATTTTTATTATTTTATGCTTTTGAAATAATTTGTAAACACTTATCATATATGGAATTTGGTTTATTATTGAAAGTAATGAAAGTTCAAATTTCTCGCGTTTTGGGAAATAGATTTATAATAAATGTGATTTTATTTTTCTTATTTTATTTTATTATTTAAACCTGTAATATCCGGTTGGGATGTTACACAAGCTAGCAAACACACATAGATGCAAATGCTCCCCCTATCAATAATATAGGTTCAATTCCATATTTGATTATTGTTTCCACTTTTAATTCTTCTATTTTAGTCCAATTTGATCAATTTTCTATTTGTCAATTTTTCTCCCCTTTTGGATTCATCAAATAGAACAAATGAATTAAGAGAACAAACATTGCATAACATTTCATTGATATTGGAACATGATACAATCACCAAAAACTGAAAACAAAGAAAATAAGCATAAAGTTGATACAATCAGCCGACTGAAAATAAAAACAACCAACTGAAACTAACAGAACTCAAACTGAAAAATCACGAACACATGGATGCAATGCAGGATCCTAAAATCCAACACACTTAGTCATCTTGAGGATAATTTCTGGTATGGAATGAGGTCAGCATGTCATGGATATCATGGATTTGGCCATCTAATGTATTGAATCTCTCATTTGAATAGTTGTGATGTGCAAGTTGGAACATATTGAGTTCATGTAGTTGATTCATCACCATCCTCTCAAAATGTGAGTTCACAGGGCCTCTGTCCTCTAGAGGGTTGTAGGGAATTAAGTCCATGGGTACAGCAGTTGGTTCATGTTGGTTCATCTTCTTGATTTATACCACTTGGGCCAGCTTCATGGTCATGTGCACCACCAACTATAGCACCAGCAGTTGTCCATGCATTTCCCACCTTGAGAAAGCCCATTTTGTGCAGATTTTGGTTGGAGGTATGGTTCAATAGTTTATGATGTGATCCCAATAAGGCTTATTGCATTGGGGCCAATGCCTGGGCCTATTCATTTTAATTTCTTTTAATTTCTTTTATTTTAATTAAATAGAATTTGTTTAATTGAGCTTGTTTTGCTAAATACATCTGATTTTCCAAAGCTGACAAATCTTGAAGTGCTGCATTGGGCCTGCGGCCCAATTCTTCATCACACCCATGTCATCTCCGCTCGTCATCATAACAACCCACCTTTTTGCTACCCCATGTCTACAAATTTTATTCTCGGATGGGCCAACCAAAATGGCAGCTCATGCAGCACATTATGCATGATGGGAGTGTGGAAAGAAAAGCATCTGCCAAATGATTGGAGCGCGGAGCAGGGAATTGGATTTCAACTTAAATCAGCCCAAACTACAGCACTCCCAAAACCAACCCTACGCGTTCTTTCGTTTCAACCCGAGGCAAACTTTTCTTATTGAAGACCAGCCCAGTTCGTGAGCTTCGGGGCTCTGTCTAGTGGATTTTGGCCAGCCTAATTTCATCAGACAATTGGGTTCGAACTCACCACACCTACGGCTAGGGTTCCAGCATTCCTCACCCAACTTTCTTTCATCATCACACATCACGCGAGCTCCTCTGATTAGGGTTTTCAAAGTTCACTAACATACGAACCTCACGTCTTCCACCTGCACATGTTCCAAGCCGTTGGGGTCGATGAAGGAGCTGCTATCCTTTTTGCTTATGCTCCGTCCAGTCACGGTTCCAGACCTAGAGCTTCGTTAGGGTTTCCCTTTTTCACCGTTAGGACCTTTTGTTGGACGTCAACCATCATTTTCTTTCCTTCCATTTTTTCGGTTGCCTCTCTTCTATAAAGGGGCAAGCCATTGATTGTAAACATTTAGCTTTTGATGAATGAGATATTTGGTAGAGAAAACTTCCGTCGTTCATCAGCTCACCATAAACCCTAGGTTAGGTCGTTACCTACTTGGGTTCCCCCAAACCAGTGAGAAACCAGAGCTAATCGATCATCATCTTCATTCCGCTGTGTTTCCCTCGCTCTCTGCGAGATTTAATCGGTAGAACACCGATTGGGAGAGGTTTTTCGGCGACTACGCGATGGAGGAGCCTCATCAATCTAGTTAACTCTTCCAGCTTATCTTCAACATCAATTTCAAAGTATTCTATGAATTTTGATCCGTGAGCCTCTTGGCCTTGAGCATGTGATCACGAAGCACATAGATCCAATCCACTTAGACATTATGTTGGATGCAATACATGAGGATCAAATCTCCTTCATTCAATATAGAGTGGTTGCTCCCACGTGGAACTATGATTTTTGTGACAATCATAGCAAGAAGCCTTTGATCCACCTTAAGACCACCAACATGAATGTGCTTGATCTCAGTAGCTGGATTCCTCAAGCATTGGCCATAGTATTGAACCTTCTTGAATTTTGGAACAGCCCCTGTTTCACCTTTTCTCACTTGTACACCCCTTGATTTGAGTCCAGCCACATCTTTCCGCGCTTTCTTGTTGATCTCCACTCGGATACCCTTAAACAGTAGCATGTCATTTTTGAACTCCAAGTTGGTGAAAAACACCTTCACCAAGTCTGGATAGATTTTCCTTGAAAGTTCAAGGAAGGACTTCAACCTTTGATGCTTTAATTGTTGAAATAGGCTCTTAAATCCTTCAGCCCTCAGCCACGAAAACCTCAGCACCTCAAGAATGCGGATTTGGTTCCTGTTCATCTCAATGAGAAACACTTTTATGTTCTCCTCATGATCTTCAAACCATGCTTCAATTCTCCCATGCTTTTCTTGGTTTGTAGACCTTAGGGTAGAAGGAGTGGAGTGTTCATCATCAGATTGGGTGGCTCTTTGTTGACGACGAGGCATGATGAGTATAGGTATGGCTGTTTCTAAGAGATGTATGATGCAAATACAACAATTCAAGTGTAGTATTTATAATTGAACAGGCTAATTTTCAGAAATAGTCGATTAAATGGTGCATATTTTTCTAATTAATTCGTTGTAGGTTATCCAAGCTAGATTAATACAGCTGATTACAGTATCTCATGCATTCATGGTGTTTCCAATGAGTTTTTTTATGAGTGAATCAATTAGTTCAGATCATGTGAGCTGCATGCACATTAGAATTGTACACTACACATGCTTTTTGGTCAAACAAATCAGTAAAACGAACACATGGTTGATGAAATAACTGTTAGGAGCAGATAGTACTTGACAAAACGATGCTTTCTTTGACTGGGTCAACTTTGCAATTCAATTCATTAATAATGTACAGTTTAAATAAAATCAACATGTTGAAAAGCATAATCAATAAATTAAAATAGCATCAGAGCATCAGAGTTTAATTCAGAATCTGGTTAAGTGAAATCAACTGACTGATTTTGAAAATCAATCGATTGAAAATCGTAAAATTGAACTTCATTTTTCCATATTCAGTTTTAATGAAATCATCATACTGAATTGTGAAATCAGCAGATTAAAATCCATAGCAGATAAGATTTTCAGCATCTAGTGGCAGTTTAAGTGAAATTAACACATTGAAAAGCAGAATCAATAGACTAAAAGCTATGACAGATCATAACTTTTGCAAACAGAGGCAGATTTAAGTGAAATCAACATGTTGAAATTAAAAATCAACAGGCTATATAGTCCAGTTTTCAATTTTCGCATGCAACAGTTAATTTTTATGAAACCAATGCATGAATATATAAGATTAACATGCTAAAAACATATCAAACCACGTTATTCATGTCTAGTATTCCTAGTTCAGTTCTTAGCTTGTTAAACCTATCTCTAGCCAATGATTTTGTAAACAAATCAGCTAATTGATTTTCAGTTTTAACAAATTTAATTTCACAATCTCCCTTTTGAACATGATCACGAATAAAGTGATGCCTAATCTCTATATGCTTGGTTTTAGAATGTTATATTGGATTCTTGGTTAAGTTGATGGCACTAGTATTATCACAATACAAAGGTGATGAGTGCGTATTTTTGCCCTCATTTAATGATTAATTCTGGGTATTTAATTGAATTTGTGTGCTTAAAGAGTAATTTAATTGATAATTCTGATAATTAGGTTGTTTGAGCTTGTGTGATAAAAATGTCTTAAAAAGTGATTTTTAGCTGCATAAATTATTTTTGGATATTTTAACGTTTGTTGATGCAGTTGAAGTTAATATTAAGCTTATTTAAAGGTGGAAAAATAAATTGATTGAAATTACAAAACACCTTTAAATAAGGCTGAAATTAGCAAGTTCTGGAAAAATCACTTTTGCACCCCAGTTTTTACTTATACATTCCCCTTTTTCTAAATGGGTCTCACCAAAAAACAAATTCTTCACCCCCATTTTTTACTAAGTTGCACCTCTCCTACCACTTAAACTTCATTCACTAAAATGGTGTCATGTGGCAAACCTCCACTAATTGAGTTGACCAACCAGAAGAAGCCACGTGGGCATAATCCTTGCATATGCATGTGAACCAATCAGGACGTGCCACGACATCATCTTCTTCAATCTCCCAAAATGGAACCCTAACCCTAATTTTCCTCCTTTCCTACCATCACCATGGCAGCTGTCGGCCACCATTCACGGCCATTCATGGATCTCGCCGACAGCACTTGCACCAATCACGGCAATCACCATCTCAGCCACCGTCCGACTCCATTGCAAATCTGCAGCCATTGAAACCTTCTACACCACCGCACAGTTCAGCCACCACCGCGCAACCATGGCAGCAGGTTCACGCTCTACGCATCATTCAATCAACTGCACCGTTCGTCATCCACACCACGCAGCAACAACAACCACGAACCTGCAACTCGTCGGTAGCCACCACGACGCTGTGTAGCACCGCATTTGCACCGCGCTAGAGAGCACATGTTCGAACCTCCGCACACCAGATCGGAGAAGTCGAACCAGCAGCACCGCACCAGAAGCGGCACCATCACCACCTGCATTCGAACCAGCGTTCAACCACATTATGCATCTGTATTGTGAAGAACCAGTAGCAGTAGCTTGATCAGAAGCTGGATGTGAATGACGGCTGCGGCAGAAACCATGTTGGAGGAAGGAGGAAGGAGGAAGAAACCCTAGTCTAGGAGAGAGAAAGTGCATTGCCACGTGTCATCCTGTCATTGCACAGTCAAATGGTCAAATCTGGTCAAGCATTCAAAAGCTCGGCACGTCAGAATTTTGGAACCCTTAGGGGGGCCTAATTTCTTTCTCTCTCTTTTCTTCTCTCTATTCTTCTTTTATCTTTATTTTGCATTCATGGAGTTCTAAACTTCTTGGGTTGATTCCATTGTAATTTCTTAATTGGATTCTGAGGTTAGATCAACTAATTTCTTTGTTCTTTTTATTATTGTTGAGGTTTTAATTCATCTATGTCTTTTATCTTTGAATCACATAAGAAGTAATGATTTTAAATCTATATGCATGTTGGTCATATGAGTCCAAGGGTTTTTAAATTGAATTGAGACTTTAATTTGATTTTATTTAGAAACTTTCATATGATTAAATGAGTTTTTACCAATAATTGAGACTTTACTTTGGTTAAAGGTATTTACTCTAACTACAATTAATTGAGACTTTACTTTAATTAATTAAGCTTTTTATTTGGTGAGGAGATAAAAGAATAGACATGATTAGGCATAGTAAATTTGATTGAGACTGTACTTTGGTTGAATTTACTGTGGATAATCTAAAAGTTCTCACTTTTAATTGA
>Ga0214543_1012812_pt1 | contig 10914 bp, 5 predicted proteins | sample CNSS2metaG_FD_160094 | JGI IMG/M metagenome (GOLD analysis project Ga0214543, IMG submission 160094) | Root nodule microbial communities from cowpea collected in UCLA plant growth center, Los Angeles, California, USA - CNSS2 | ecosystem: Host-associated > Plants > Roots > Nodule | place: USA...
AAAAAAAAAAAATAGAAAGAATATATATATATATATATATATATATATATATATAGGGTTACTTAATTAATTGTGAATATTTGAATAAATTAAAAGAGGATGGAGATATGGCGGGGACGAGTATTATGGCGGGGATATATTCATCCTCATCCACATACCCAATCGAAAAAATAGGGGATTCCCCATACCTATACTCAGTCAATGCGGGGATTTCCGTCAAAATGGAGACGGGTTCGGACAATATCCACGGAAACAAGTTTATTTGCCATCTCTAAACATAATCCCCGACCAATTTGGAGAGGATTCATCTTTTCAAGAAGGATTATCATTTTACTGCTGGTTGGAGTAACTCCATTCTTCGATGGATACGTCAAGTTCAATTTCTAGCACATGTCACGATATACCAAAAATAAAAATAAAAATGGATCATGATGTATCATTAAAAAAATTATGACGTTACAACTAGTCACGTACACGCAAAAATGCATTACAGTTGCTTCGTTGGGATATGCCCCAATTAAAAAAAATATAAAAAACAAAAAATATATATATATATATATATATATATATATATATATATAATAATTCATAAATTATAAAAACAATAAAAATCCATCGATAAACACATATTTAAAAAATAAAATTATACCATTTACATGTTTCAACAATATATATATTTAATTTGTAATATATGGTGCTGTTATTCCACGATCTATATTAACATTTTTTTTGCTATTTGTTTTTTTCCTACCACGAGTTTCCAAGATGGATGCTGGCATAAGTGAAAAGAAAATAGTTTTAAGTGTATACAATTTAAGAAAAAAAAAAACTCATACATGAACTTGGATATTTTTAATTAGATTGACATCGTAGATTTCATTTATTATTTGTTATCATATTAATCCTATAATAGAAAAATAAAAAATGGAAATACAAATACAAAATAAACTTCCTACAAAGAAACTCAATTTGAAATATAGGAAGTTGAAACAAAATAAAATAAATTGATAATAGCTTGAAGGCGACTAAATCACTCGAATTCACACCGCTTATGTATCTAGAATATTTAGCAAATTTATCAGCACAACTCTCGTGATAAATGTGAAAAATATTAAACTCCATGTCCTCACAAATTTTCATCCATTTTCTCTATCTTTCTCTAGGAGATAAGGAGACAGTCAAACTAAAATTAAAAACTTGGCATAACAAAGAAGAGTCACACACATATACAACCACCGGTTCAAGAAATCTCAATAGTCAAAATAACTCCCACAAAATTCAACATAAATTATTTTGGACTTTTAGAAAAGAAGTGAAGTTAACGATATATTCATCCGAGCTGCCCAAAAATTCTCCACAAGCAGCATATCTTAGACCTCCTAGCCTCTTTGTGTTGATTTTAATACAACACATCAAGGATCTTCTAAATTATCTGAATAGTTATAGTACCTTTTGTATAAGAATGATAAATAAATCCACTCTCTAGGGTATTACTCAAACTTATTCATGTTACGAGGAAAATTTCTGCATTGACTTGTCATAGGCATGAATATAGTTATAAGTATGAAAAATACTCGGTTTTTTCAATGGATATTAGTCTTCGTATCTGTCATAATACTTATTTTTGCTCTCTGTTTAAATTATTAAAATACTTTTTAAGTATATATATATATATATATATATATATATATATATATATATATATATATATAAACACTACATACATTCTATTTTTTATTTCTTTTAATTGTTTGACTTGTCAAGAAATTTATTCGTATCTCCAAGATATTTTTCCTCTTATCACAATCTTTGTACAATTATATTCAAATGATATTTATCAATTAAATATGTTTTATTTCTCACATTTGAATATTTCTACTCTTTTTTAATTTTTTTATTTATTCTATATTTGCTTTTATGATGAGAATGTTTAACATTGTGAGTTTAAGTGTTAAATAGCATACACTTTTCATTTACTAGGTAATTTAAAAGACATATTTTCTTTATTATACTATTATTAGTTATTGTTTCATTTGAAGAATGTAAAGCCAATTAATTTTTGTCCAAATAGTTAAGGATTGCCCCAATCTGTTGGGCCTAAGGTCAACCCATGAGGTGCCCAAAACCACCTAAACCAACCCTAACATCCTCATTTTGCCAACTTTCAGAGAAAATTGTTCCTCTACTCACTTGCAGCTAAAAACGTAGAGCTCTGCTAGGGCATCATCGGAGCAACCACTGTTTCACTCTAAAGTCTCCTCTGGGTAAGTTGAAATTAGACTTTACCCTTCCCTTTCCATTCCAGTACCTTGGTCTCTGCCTTGGGTCGAATCTAAAACCTTATGCTTGGTATTGTACGTTTGTTTTCCAGTTTTACTGCACTGGTTTGAGTCACTGTACTCCCCTCTTCTTAGTGGACTTTTGTGCTAGCATTTTTAACCCCACCCGAGGTAAGGGAAGCTAGGGTTTTTCACGTTCTTGGCATATTATTGGTTATTCTTCTGCTGTTTCATGATTCTTATACTTATATGATGTTTGGATTCGTATAAAAATGATTCTTATACTTAGAAATTGAGTATTTAAATAAAAGTGTTTTTATACATCAAGAGGCTTATATGATTAAGGTACTTAAAATGTTCTAAATGGACAAGACATGTCCATTATGCACTCCAATAGTTGTGAGGTCGTTAGATGTTGATAAAGACTCTTCTTAGATCTCAAGAAAATGATGAAGATCTTATTGGTTCAGAAGCACCATATCTTAGTGTCATAGAAACACTAATGTGTCTTGCTAATTATATTCGATCTAATATTGTATTTGCTGTAAATTTGTTAAGCAACATATAGTTCTTCAACTACAATAAGAAAATGGTTTGGAGTAAAACATATATTTCGTTACTTTAAGGGTACTACGAATATGAGCTTATTCCATCCAAATGATTCAGATACAAACGAATGGGTTATGTATATGCATGTTATTTTACATATTCTCACAATGTCACAATGGTTGATCACAAACAAGATGTTTGTTCACATGGTAGCACAATGGTTTCATGAAGGTATATGAAACAAACCACAGTAGAACATCGTCTAATGATACAGAATTATGAGGAAAGTTGTGAATATGTTTGGCTAAGGTCTATAATTCAACATGTGCAAGAAACTTGTGACTATCCCCGACAAAGATGGAATCAACAACCATATATGAAGACAATAGTGTATTGTTCAATTGAAAGGATGATATAGATATCCAAAAATTCATTCATGTGAAAATATGGCAAGTCTATTTATGAAGTTTTTGCCAAGAAGAACTTTTGAGCAAATGATCACAAGTTCGGACTACGTCACCTTAATGATGTAAGTTTATATGAGGGGGAGAAATAGAATATGTGATGAACAATATTGTATTAAAGAATACAGAATGTTGTACTCTTTTTCCTTCACTAGGTTTTTTATCCCAAAGGGTTTTTCCTAGCAAGGTTCTAACGAGACACATCCTTTTATCAATGGACACTCAAGGAGAAGTGTTATGAATTAATGATTGTCCATTCATTTGATACATTTACTCATATGATTGATACTCATATGATTCATTATTCTTTATGATAAATATTTGTATTAACTAAGTTGATTTGTTTCCTTTATGGATTACATATTGTATCTATAAATAGACTTTTCCTATCAATAATAATATATAGATGAGTTGCTCCATATTCTCTATTCTTTATTGTTTCTTCTCTTTTCTATTATCTATTATTCTCTTTGTTATTCACTTTATTTCATAACACACATGACTTATTTATACAACTACAAACATATTTATCATCTAGTAAAAATTGCGTTGAAACACAAATAGTATATTAGTTAGATATCTACGATAGGTGAAATACAAATCAAAAGTCAATAAAGAAAGTGATTAAATTATTTTACTTTGGATAGTAATATAATTAAATTTAAACATTGAATATAATTTTTGTCTTTAAACTATTATGAAAAATCATATTTTATCTTTAAACTAAATTCTAAAATATTTTTAACTGTAAAATAGAAACGAAAAATATATTTAATATAACGATTAAACTCACATTCGTTCACGTCTATTTTTGCCAACAAAAAAATAATAATCTATTATTAAGTGAAATAAAAGAAAAAGAATGGGTGAAAATTATTAATGGACAAGAAGTGAGGGAATAATATTAATTACTAATTAAATTATGATAAATATTAACACTTCGAAACAAAAAAATGGATTAAATATGGTTTAGGTCCGTTAACTCTCATCGAAAATTGGAATTAATCGCTTCGAAATTTTGGATCAATTTAGTCATTTATATTTAGAATTAGAAATGATTGAATTTTAGTTTACTTCATTGATCAAACTTTGTTTAGTTTATTTCAAGTTTCAAACCTATTTTTTAACTAACATTGAAGTGATGGGTCAAACAGTATAACCAACTCAAATGCCAACATGAAACGCGTTTGAATACATCAAATAAGTTTTAAAAAAAATTGGTTTAAATGACAAATCCATACATTTCTAAAGCTAGATGACTAAATTGAGCTAAAATTTCGGAGATGGATTAGTTCCAATTTTTATTGAAAGTTAAGGGATCAAAAACATATTTAACAAAAAAAAAACATATAATTTTAAATTGGAACACATTTATTTTTAGGGTTAAATATGTTTTTGGTAGTTTAACTTTTTAGTGAAAATTTGAATTAGTCCCTATTTGAAACTTTGGTCCAATTTATTCTCCCAACTTTAAAAATGTGCGAATTTAGTACTTTTAACCAAATTTTGCTAAATTTATTTGCGTTTCATGATAGAATTTGATTTGTTTATACCGTTTGATATATCTTCACTTCATTGTTAGTTGAGAAATACATTTGAAACGTCAAATAAACTTAATAAAGTTTGATTAAAATGACTAAATCTACACATTTTTACTGGGACTAAATTGATAAAATTGAGAAAAAATTTATCCATATATAATACTCCTTTAACAAGCATTTTTTTTTCTGTGTGTATATTTGTTTCTACAAGATCATGCTTATTTTTGAAATGTGAAAGTCTTTTATACGTGAAAGTCTTTTATTCTTCTGATTTCCCGTATTCTTTCTTCCAAGCTTTCTAGCGTCTCATAAGAGTTTTCAAGTAAACCTTGTGAAAAAATAGTAGTGCTTAAACACAAGTAATTTGGAGAGTAACTTATACACACTATGTCAAACATCTGTTTTTTGTGCAAAATATGTCAGTTTTGAAAAGTGTATAATAATATGATAGTGCTTTTTTTTTTTTTTAATTATAGACGCGATAATTTATAACGCATAAAGCTAACGTGACCTGTAAGTAACATAGACTGTATTGCTTTATTAAAATTATTATGATTTGCTTTCAAATTATTTGTCAACTTTTTGAGGATTTAAAATTATTTATCAATCTATTATAATTTAGTCTTTTTAGAATTTTTAATTTACATAATTTTAATTAAATTAATCTATTTTTTCAGACATGATTAGTATATAAGATAAGATTTTACAAATTTTATTTTTAATAAATTTGTCCTCATCCAAGTTGAAACCTTCAACATGATTTTACATTGTAAAATATAATTAAGTGAGAGATAAGACAGAAAAAAAATTATGATTGGAGACTACGAATGGCGGGAGGAATGGAGCAAATAAATAATAATATCAATAATATTAATATATATATATATATATATATATATATATATATATATATATATATATATATATATATATATATATATATCCTATTGCTATTTTTTTCTATTAATAGTGTTTTTTTTAGATTTTTTTAACTCATCATAATCTGTTTTTTTTTCTCTTCTACTTTTACGGTGAAATCGATTTTATATATATTTTTAAAGAAAATAAAATCAATTAAGTAGTTGTATGAGTTAAAAACTATTTCCAATATTTTTGCAGGTGAAAGAGACTAGTTGTTCACCCTCTCATGAACTAAGATTTAGGTTGTCATAAGATACTTGGTCAAAACAAAAATAAATAAAAGCTTAGATGAGACATTATTTTTATATAAAAGGGAAATCATCATATAATATAATAGAAAAGAATTAAGCTTACTAAGTTGATATTTGATAATATTTTATAATTATTATAATTTTAAAACTCTATTACCAACTAAACTAATTCTAAAAGTGTAAAGCAAGGTTTTATATTTAATTGTTATAGCGTCAAACTAGCCTGCCATATTAAATACTAACAAGTCGCATATTCAATTTTCTCAAAGATTTGGGAATTTACATGAAATCAGAACGCTATAGTTTTCATAATCTGTAGAGAAAAAAATTGTATACTTCCAAAACAATAATGTATAATACAAAAGTGGGTAGGGTTTAAGTTGCGTAATAAGATCTAAAACAGATTTGGAATCTCATTCATGTACTACATAGACATATCCGTAATATATTATAATTAAGGAAGTTGCTTTCATACAGATCTTTATATAGCTGAAAATCAAAGGATATGTGTGTGTGAAGCAAATGATTTATATGCAGTTTTAAAGTAGACTTCCCAATTACGGTGACTCCGTTGGTGACCTCATTGATATTAAGTCTACTACATTTTTCTGTGACCTTTTTTTTTAAAGAATAAGAAATAAGATATTGTTGTTTATTCTTTTATTGAAGCTTAATATAATGTTATGACTCTAATCACTAACTACTATCGAGATAGATTGATTGCTGAGTCCAGATTCTCTACTGATTATTTTGGTGTTATTTTTTGTTGAGCATTAAAAAATACATTGTGCTGACATTTTAAATATCTTTTTAATATATTTTAAAACGTAAAATTAGTGGTAATCAGTGTATTATGACAACACAGTAGAGAAACAACACCAAAAAATCCAGAAGAGAATCCAAATTCTTGATTGCATCGACTTCTTTCTAATATGGATGTTTCTCTTTTTGGACCAACTCTCTTATATATTGTGACAATAAAGAGAACTATTCAAATCACTCATAATTGAAGTTTATTGTCATTTCACTCACCATTATCTTTAACATGGAGCTATTACATTGCTTTGATCTCTTCATATATGTAAATTGCTAACTCATTTACAAAATTTATTAAGTATTTCATTTTTTGAATGACATACTCACGATGTTTCATGTTAATGCTAAATAATGCATTATGAGTTTGAAGAAGGATGTTTGATAATATTATATATATTAGTTAAGGGTAGTTTACTCTATACTTTTGCCACATTTATATATTTTTATCTTTGTTATATCTCATATCTTTGAAGTATTTATGTAGGAGACTTAGACATGTCAAAGTGAGCTAATCCGGTTCACACGGGTTGGCTCACCACGAGCCGGGTTGAAAATGAGAGAACTCAACTCAATTCATTTTATGGTGAGTCAGAAATTTTGTAACCCGGCTCAACCTACCATGGGTTGGTGGGTTAAGTGGGTTGGCTCACCAACCCGCATAAAAAAATTATTTATGTATTTATTTTTAAGTATTCAAATATTTAAATAATTTTTTAAGTAACCCATGAGATGACAATCACCGTAAAATCAAGAACCAATGTTTTCATCATGCTCACCACCAATATATGATGAATTGTTTCCAAGAAAGTGTCCATATAGTCCAAGAAAACATGACTAATATTACACATTTTCTGTCCTGCTATTCAACAAAATATAAATAAAAAAACTACACATTTTTGTCATGCTAATTTAGAAAAAATTGTTTATAAGACGGTTTCTTAAAGTATCAACGTATATAACTTGACAATCAAATTAATTAAACATTCAAACTATTGAAATATTATTGAACAACATTCTAGCATTTAAAAGTATGAAATTGTGAACATATATAATTAGTAGTAGTAAATAATTATTAAAAAAAACAAAAAAAAATTGTAAAAAAATGTTGGTGGGTTAAGTGGGTCAACCCACCCTCAATCCGGCTCGAACCCGTTTAACCTGTGGGTCAAGTGAGCCAGGTTGAATTCAACCCACTTTTGAAAAAACTAAATTTTTCTCAACCCAATCCGGCTCAAACCCGTAGTGGGCCAAGTTGGCTACGTTAACTCACGGGTTGAAACCCATTTTGACATCTGTAGACTTTGCGCTCTCTTCCTTTTCATGTGTCATCAACCTTTGTTTCCTTGTTATCAAAGAATTTACCCTATCATAAAAGGTTGTAATATGTGATTTATACTAGAGTATTTAGATTGCCAAATAAACTAAAGTTGTGAAAGATGTTAGTTTCTAAGCTCAAATGTGATATTTTTTAATGTTATGGTTATAAACTTGCCAAATTTGCTGCTTTAACTTTTACCAAGAGTGTTTCTACCTCTCATACATCTTTTGACTTAGTTCATTTTGATTTATGGGGTCTATTATTGGTTCCTACAAATGGTGAACCCTAATATTATATCTCATTTATTTATGATCATACACATTATTGTTGGGTTTATCTTATGGAATATAATTATGAGTTTTTCCTTTTTATATATCTTATGTTTTGTAATATGTCTAAAAGTCAACATAATGTTGTTATTAAATGTTTTTTTATCTTATTTGGGTGATATAATTTTTGTGAATTACTTGCCATTAATGATATTCTTGATCAAACTTGTTGCACTGATAATCCTTAACAAAATAAGTTATTAAAAGAAAACATCGCCATATTCTCAAAATTATTTGTGCCTTTCTACGTTAATTTCCAATGAATTTTAAGGTGAACATTTCCATTGTTGTCAATGTTATCAACAAAATTTGTGTTTTCTTATCGCATGTATGTCTTCCTTTCAAAAGTTTTATGGTAGTGTTCCTAATTACTCGTCCCGAAAGTTTTTTATTATGCTGGGTTTGTCTTTTTCCATATGTATAACATAGTAAATATGTATTTTTCATGGTTATAGGGATGATCAAAGGGCTACTGTTTGTTAATCCTATCAACCACAAACTCTATGTTTATCAAATAAGTCGATGTTAGACATTATTACGAACTTTAACATCTGAGTTATGTTATCACCACAAAGTCCATCTATTATTTGTCATCACATACACTAGTGTAAAATAGGCTTTTTATACCGGTTAAAAAGGCTTTTTATATCGGTTCTAGCATCAGTATAAATGCAGGTGATATAGAAGGTTTGATCTTTCTATATCGGTTATATAACAGGTATAAAAAATTTATTTTTTATATCATTTCTAAAACCGGTATAGAAAGTCCTCTTGAAAAAGAAGAAACAACTTACTATACCGATTATAGTTCCAATCGGTATAAAAAATTACACATTTTACACCAAGTATGACCTCAACTGGTATAAAAAGTGATTTTTTTATTTTTTTTATGAAAAATTCGTTTATGCTTCCTACCACATACCAAACGTGTATATAATTACTCAGAACATCCAGAAAACAAATCTCATTCAATATAATATTTACATGAAATAGAATTTAATGTTTATATGAAATAAAATACTACTCCAAACCGAATTACTATATAACTCGTAAAACACCTAACATCATCTTATATAAATACTTAAAAGAAACGAAGCACACTGCTCACGAACTTCCTTAAAGACTCCTTGATCCATTGGAGATGTGTCATTGAAAATCTACATGATGAATAGTTGAGTCAACAATCTTTTAGTGATAGAATGATTTATGTTATTGCAATTACCTCCTTTCCTTTTAGCCTATGAGCTCCAAAGTATAAAGAATGATTTATGTTAGTAATATGTTGAATTAAATAGTTAAACCTACATATAATATGAATTTACCTGAAAGACAGGATTTAATCGCCTTTCCTTAAAAGCCTGCCATGTGCCTTCATCAAGGAATTGATACTTCTCACAAGGGTTTCTATCACTTAATGGACCATATACATAACGACTTGTAAGGTCCGTCTTAAAACCCTTCCATCGTTCTCTAGCAAATGAAATCCATTTTGTCCTTAACAAATTACTTTTTGGGACATCATATGTGACCTGTACAATAAGAATGAATTACATATAATAAGTATCAATTATATATTTACGTTATAAATTATATAGGTTAAGATTTCATACTTGGACACTTTGCTAAATCTGGTTCTTTATTATCTCTGGAACATGGTCCCAATCATCTATAAGAATGGATGACTTGCTCCTACCAAGCAAAGCCACATAGCTCGTGAATTTCGTGCTAATTTCTCCCAAAGCTTTACCAGTTTGCATATCAAACTGGATAGGCAATCTCTGATTTGCGTTGTGACTAACTGTTAACTCTCTCAATCTAGTCCCATGCCTACCCTTTTTTTTTGGTAGACGTCGGAATCTTGTCCTCGTCTTATGAAGGTGGGAGGTCACCAAATGATGTGTCACCAGACATATCCCTGTTCAAATAAATAATTGTTAGTGAGAATTAATAAATATCAGGTACCCTTTTCATAGTTGAAAACATTACACATGATAAACAATTTTACAATTGTCACTGGTTAGATACATGCAGATTCAACAGAGATACAAGAAAGCTATTGGTTATATGCCTTTTATTTTTTAGGTTTCATCACTAATTGCTGGAAAATTTGGGTACCTGAAAAAGAACAATGCTACTGCAAAATAATGCATGTAATTATTTTCTTAGAATGAAAAATAATCCTATTAAATTTGGTACTAATCATATCACAAAGTAACAACCTAGATAATATCAATTAAAAATATCAATAAGCCAAATAGGTCTAACCTTCTTTCACATGATAAAGAGAAATGAGATATTTGTAAAGGTATTGTGACAATCAAGTTAATCATGTTGATTTAAAGGTAGGATTTCGTTAAAGGTTTTAGTACTGTTTATTATTATTTTTTTCATAACTATTAATTTAGAAATTTGATTAGAGAATCAATTTTACCTTATCTTTGAATCT
>Ga0214543_1012815_pt1 | contig 10910 bp, 5 predicted proteins | sample CNSS2metaG_FD_160094 | JGI IMG/M metagenome (GOLD analysis project Ga0214543, IMG submission 160094) | Root nodule microbial communities from cowpea collected in UCLA plant growth center, Los Angeles, California, USA - CNSS2 | ecosystem: Host-associated > Plants > Roots > Nodule | place: USA...
TAAAAGATGATGGATGAGATAAAAGTTGAATTCATGTCAGAGATCCGATGTAATATAGTAGTTACTGTTTCATTATGTAATTAACTCAGTCTAATCGGTGTTGTACCATTATCAATCTTTCTGCCAAGCAAAATATTGCTTATGTTCGTGCACTGTGATTTTTTTATTCTAACATGATGTCATGAAAATTTATTTGGAAAATGACAGAAATACAAACCAATCTTTCCCTGCAATTTTATACATCATTGCCCGTCAATTGGTTCTCCTCATATAATGTATATATTTGTGGAGGGAGAGAAGTATGATACTGAAACCACCCATCGAACAACTCGACCATGCACGTTGTCTTCTTTACCAGCAAACCTTTCTCTGCATTTCAAACAGATAGAACACACTTTTAAGAGTCCCCATACATCATAACTAGAACTTCATCTAAACAAGATGCAAACATCATCGACTTGCCTTGAATTTCTCTCTTTCCTCACTGTCTATGTGTGCCATAAGTTCTTCTTGTTTTATCAAAGCCTCGTATAAAGCCTGTTCACAAAGTTAAACACACCAGTTATAGATATACACAAAATTGTTGAACATGATGCCACACACATACACCAAAAGTTTAAAAAGTGATTCAGAAATGGATATAAACCTTTTTTGTGGCTATCAACTCTGCTTCCAATGCATCCACACGATAAACTGCAGCATTGAGCAGCTCCTCTTTCTCGTATGGCATCACATTAGGCTTTGACTGCAGCATGTCAACTTTCTCTTCAAGCTCCCCGAGGCGTTTTAAGGTAGATGAGGAAAGTTTTGTCGTTGTGAATCCGGGAGCACGTAAAGGAGGACGAGATTCCTCCTTATTTGTTGAACCAACAGCCATGTTAAGAACATTTGAGGCAGAACCAGATTCTGAGTGCCGTATTCCCTTCGTCACACGAAATGCTATTGAACGAGCAAAAGTATACAGGGCCAAAATGATGCCAGCTGTAACACTCAGGAGATTCTTCACATTTCAGTACTCGATAGAAAGAAAAAAAAATTCAGCAATCAAATCCAAGTAACATTGTTTATTTTACATGCAAAAATTAAAGTAGTTTGACGTATTTTCATCTCTCTTCGGAATGGTAAGTAGTAAAGTACAGATTCAATGAACGCGGATGGTTATTGAATTGGAATTGCAAGCTTCTCATTCCTTTAGATTTTTTTTTTCTGTATGCCAACTTAGAAATTAATTATGACAGATATTTTGAAAATGTCATTTGTTGGTTCAGTTAAAGAAAAAACAAATAAGTGTCTACATCCATCCCAGCAGGTTTTAAGTAACAATAATATCCATTCTCAGCCAACAATAATGGCATGTCAAAACCAATAATTGTGCATGAACTATATAACCTGTTGAGCAAAGTAGCTTTCTCGATGTTGCTTGTTTCTGCATTGATCCAACAACAATGGCCTTGTCAACCATGGGAACATGCTCAACTACTCGACCACCATCACTAGCCTTACCAACCAGTCTTGCCTGATAAACGTAAAGTCACTTAAAATTAAACTTATTGAAACATTTTTTTTTTCTTGCAACCTCAAGATCAGTATCAATGTACCATGGTCACTCACTTCTTCATAGACAGGAGTTAACATAGGGCTAATACAGTTCCCACACGCTTTGGGAGAAGCAATATCTTCAACTTCAGATCCTGATTCTCCTGTAGATGTATCACTGCCACCTCTAATCTGTTTTATCAAAAGCCCAGAAGACAAGAATTTGTTAATATAACATCTGAAAATTCCAAACTCACCAAATTTTCAGGGTTAATTCAAGATGGTTATGGAAGCTTTACCATTGGATAAGATATCTTGTCACATTCAATCACTTTCCCCTCGTCGTTATTAACAGTAACTATTTGTTTAGAACATCCCATTTCACCACTAAGAACCATCTGCATGCTCAAAATTGTTCTACTTGAATCACAGACTCAGTAAGATGCAAAGTAGAACTAAAAACCTGAGAGAGCTAATTAAAATTTATTGATTACAGCAGTCACCTTTAAAATGTTTGGGTCTTGCCATGGCCCTTTATCTGACTTCATACAACCACCTTGATCTACACAAGTGCACGTACCACCGAGAAATTCTGGAAGCTCGCTGCAAAGTTACGATTAGTCAGAATTCTCAAATAACAAGTTGATTGAGAAATCACTCCATTACCAGAATTGAATGTACAGTTACCTCTCGTCTAAAATCTCAAGTAATTTACTCTGGAACTTATTTCCGAGAACCTAATGGAACATTCAAGTGTCAATTAAATCTATACCTAAATTACCTCCGAGCCATAAATATGGAATGTTAATCGTGAACAATAAATCAAAATTATCACGTACATGGATCTTTGAAGTGGTCTTGGGATCAAGAAATGTTTTCACTGTGTTCCAGAGCATCTTAAAACCAGGACCAGCATTGATGATGAACATTTGACAGAGTGTCTACACAGTAGTATCATTTAGAGAATAGAACTTAGAAGCACTAGATGAATGAACAATAAGAAAATTCAAACAAAATGAAGATAAAACCTACATACTTCAGGATAGTAATCACCATCAATCTTCTGCAGACGGGTGATCAGCTCCCGTGCAGACTTTGTTAGGTTTTTGAAGCCCTGGAAAGCATAAAGACAGTATAGTATTACAAACTCCAACCTTAAATTTTGTTTAGGAAACATTCATTGGTCTTTTAGACACACAAAACTTACCACGCCTTGAACATCCAAAATAGTTGTGCTTGAATCTATGTGTCTCTTTGCAGCTATAGAGCAAGCCGGAAACTTAACAGCAAAAGCTTTCTCAAAACTCTGAACATGGTATCTCAAATACCTTTCCAAGGTAGTTACTTGCATAAGCTTATTGGGATCAACTTTCCCTAGCCTCTCGATATAAACAGGCCTTCCTTCCTTATCCACGCCATGATAGCCATGAGGGTAGTGTTTCAGAACCTCATTCAACTCCTTGAATTCAAAATCCTACACACCAGAAACCACAGTGTAGTATACATCAATGTTCAGATCATGAAATCGAATACATATTATTTTATCAAATGCTTCACCTCCATTATTGTGTCTGTTCCATATTCTTTCCTCCATTGGATCATGTTGGCCCACATGTGCTTTGCTTTCTCAATATCAAACTTCCTTGCTTTCAAGAATCTGCAAGAAATGTGTTAATACGTGAATTTCCTGTGTAAGAAAAAAAAAAAAAAAACTAGTTAGAGTGTTTGGGACCTCAATAGCGTATGGTAGTCATCATGTATCGGAGGTAGCAAGTTATCCAACATAAGTGCTTGTCGAAATGCATCCACTGCTTGAAGCTCTTTGACATCTCGAACATCCTCAATGGAGAGGGAATTGCTCCTGCTACAACCTTTTCTGCTTCTTTTCTTCTTAAAAGAATGTCTGAATTTGGTTGATGCATTTAGTGCTTTCTTTTTCAGACTTCCAATTCTTCTCCACCGCTCATCCTCTGAATTATTCTCGAAACTCAGTTTCCTCTCTCTTCTTTCATCCAATCCTTCAAAGCCTAATCAAAATAACAATAAACTCTCAACACTTTAAATTTCATACAGAACTAATAATTTCTTGGCAAATATCCAATCCACTGAAGTTTAATTCCAGTCAATCACACTCAGCTAGCTGTTCTACACCTTAAAATGTAAAAGAAACGAAATCTTGACACAAATTCTTAACCAAGAAACATCGAAATAACGATGATAAAGCACAATTCGAAACAAGAAAGAAAAGGGAGAGTTTTTTTATTACTCACAGAGGTTAGTTGACATGTCAACGAAGACGGAGGGGAAGTGAAACAGAAATCCAAGACAGATAAATCTGAAAACTTATAACGTTTTTGTTTTTTGTTTTGGGGTGAATGACACGTAAGTTGGTTCATTCCTTTTCGGAGTGTTCGTTAATAATGAAGCGGACACACGGAGTGTCGGCGGAAGACAAAATTAATGGTACAGTAAATTTGGATACAACATCCTATTTTCAGAAACAAAAGAAATCTATGAACAAATTGATACACGAATCTATCTTATATATGCTTCACCTCATTCACATGTAAATTATCTCCATGTTTCAGATGTTATCTTCCTAACTCTGCATTGGTGGGTCCACCATTTATGAGTTCATCATGTGCAACTTGGCGCCAATTTTACCTCCCTCTTTAACTTTTTCATATATATATATATATATATATATATATATATATATATATATATATATATATATATATATATATATATATATATATATATTAATTCTTATTTTGGTTTCCCTTTATCCTTCTTCTCCTTTCTAATAGCATGAATCATGTAAGATAATTTAGTGTGCTCTGGAGTATACAGTGTCACAATTTGAAAAATGTAAAATGGTAAAATCACTTCCAAATTATTGTCAAATGATTTTTTAATCTTGATGGAATTATTTTACAAACATTTATTCAAGAAATCAATTATACGTCTACCAAAAACGTTTATTTTTCATAAAATTGAAAATATCTTTTGTCATACACTTTTCACCCTACAGTCTTTCCTATTAAGCATTACTCAAACATCCTTTTATTTTATGATTTTTTTTTTCTAATTAAATCCCGCTGCGATAATAAATTTTAATAGTACATGAAACATAATATATGCTGTATTCTGAAAAATAACCAGAATTATCTTGAAATTGTGATGATTTAATATTATTAAAAAATGTTAAATTAGATTATTATTATTATTATTATTATTATTATTATTTTAAATATGCAAAATTATAATTCATTTATTATATATTCTGGGTCACTCTAATTACATTTTAAAGTTACTATATCATCAAATATTTAATGATTTCAAATGTTTACTACAATAAGCGATTTAACTTTGATGAATTTATGGAACAGATTGAAATTTGTAAACTAAATAATAGGAAATATGTAATTTTTGTGAAATTCATACATTTTAAAGGGTGCTCGTATTTTTTTAGCTGTGTTATTTAGTAATTTCCATTAGTAAAATATAATCTCCCTTACGAACTTTTTTTATACACAAAAGTGGAATTCAAAACCAAGTTCTCAAAATAGCAACTTATTAGAACCTAAAGAGTGTAGATAAGTTAAAAAAAATATGTAAAATTTTGAATTGAAAATACAATCAAAACTCCAATAATTAAAAGTAAGTGCTCCCATTATTATAATTAAATTGAGTACACTTTTTTTTTTGTATTGAATAAAAATAAGTCAAAGGTTTCAGTAGAAGTATAGAAGAACCTAATCCGAATTTTAAATGTCGGTCAGGAACAATTTTAATCTTTTATTATGCCCACAAATTGCTTCCTTTTTTTTTTCTAATATATTAAAATTCCCATTAATGTTCTTATTCGCACAGGCCCATTAGGGAATCATAAAACCAAAACATTCCTAGGCCAGGCCCACTCATAACTTTAAATTTCTAATATTTCCACTGGGTCATTCTCACACTCTTTTTCTTTATTCTTACATTTCTTTTTTTTTCACTTTATAAAAATTATTCCATGAAAACATTTTCTTTTCCTGCTGTGCAATGATCACAGTGGAAATGCGATTTTGACAATACTATTTTTGTGAAGAAAAAGGAATGTGTAAACTCAACAAAATGAGTGTATGAATAAAAAAAAAGTCCTTTTAATGGAACGTGCAAATAAATACACGGCCCACACTATTTACACTCCTCTGTTTAATATTCGCATCACTTGTTTTAAAAATTAAAAGGGTTAAATATGTTTTTGGTCATTAGCTTTCGGTGAATGTTGAAATTAGTTCATTTAAAAAAAATTCAAAATTTTAGACCAATTTAGTCCTTCATCTTTCGAAATATGTGAATTTAGTCCTTTTAATCAAATTTTGTTAAATTTATTTGACATTTCAAATGCGTTACATAATAGTATTTGACTTAACATTAAAATAAAAATGTGTGAAACAATATAAATAACTCAAATACAATTCTGAAATACATACGAAACATCATATAAATATAACAAAATTTGATTAAAAATACTAAATTCACGTATTTTGAAAGATGAAGGACTAAAACGGTCTAAAGTTTCGAAATAAACTAATTCAAAAATTCACTAAATGTTAAGGGACCAAAAACATATTTAACCCAAATTAAAATTACCGTGGACGGAAATTAGTTTTCATATGTATGATTATGCGATAAAAACAAGTAGTTTTTGTTATATATGTAGATCCAAAGCACGACGAAATATTAGTTTTTCTTTTTGTGTAATAATAGATTTACACCTCATATCAATTGACAAAACTATAAAAGTTAAGTGTTTTTGCTATGCATTGAACAAAAGGATTTAATTTTTGAAATATTGTTTAAGTGAGAAAATATAAATAACTTATTTTAGTAAGGGATTTGGGTAGAAAAGAAAATGTTAAATACTCAAAAAATTATGTTACAATCAAACTTGAAAATCTTTCGTTCTTAAAAGATATAATTTGTAAATAGTTCTATAGATATTTACAATTAACTAAAAAAAATAACTTTAAATAAAAAATATTTCTATAATTTAACATAAATCTATGCATGTAAAGAAGGAAGATGGTAAAAGAATAAGCACAAGGATGAAGATATTTTACTACGAGTTAAGGTTGTAGGATAATTTTAATTTTGTAATGTCCAAATTAATAAAACATACGGGTGAAAACAGTAAAATTGAGGGTGAAAATAGTAAAACATACTTTCAGCATTCCACAATTTCTTCGCGCACCTAGCAAATTTTTAAAATTATATTTTATCTTGCATAAAAGTGACTTTTTAATTATATGTTTCAGAAAATTTATGAAACAAGTTTCTCTAAATTCTCAAAATGAAATTTTTAGAACGAAATTTCTGAAAAAAAAAATTGAAAAAAACTTTTCCAGAACCTATAAAATGTATTTTGAAAAAAAACGTTTTGGAATGTATTGATATTTTTTAAAATGAATTTTCTGGAATATCTCACATAAAATGTATGTCGAAAGAGTTTTTTAAAACACATAAAATATGTTCTCGAGTGTTTTTCTTTTTTTTCCCTTAAATATATTTGTAGTTTTTAAATTTTGGAATTGAAATTAAAATTCTTCTATATTTTAAATTTTGATATAATTTGATTCTCAAACTTTATAAACGAATAAATATAAATTTTTTAATGTTAATTTTCAAACACAATTCAGAACGACATTTAAATTGTTAAAGTTTTTAATATGTTTCGCTCAAATATCAGTAACATATAGGATAAAAGAATTATATTTCATTATTGTTAAAATTTTGAAAATTAAATATTAAAATTTAGAATAATAAAAAATTTCAAGTCTATGTTTAAAAACTAAAATCATATTTAATATTTGTTTTTCTTTTTTTCTTCTCTCTTTTGTTCTTCCTTGGTGACAATTGTAATAATGAAAATGATGACTACAAAAATCGTATGATATAGAAATAAAAAGTAATTTAGTTTTTTATATGTATGTGAAGATGAAGTTATTAAACGTGGGAGTTCAAGAAGGAAGCTGGTTATATTAAAGAGATAGGTGAAATTTATGATTCCTTGTTGATTTGGATAAGCTTAGAAAGACGTCCCTTCCATAAAAAAAAAAAGAAGCTTACAAGACTAGACACATCAATCACTCCTTTCAAATATTTGTGATACTCCAAATAAGACATTTGCGATGTATGTTATATTTTAGATTTCAAAAGATTTCGATTCTTTTTGTTTATGATTAATACAATATCATCACCTTCAAAGAAAACAAATATATATAATTGGGTGAGTTTTTTAACAAATCTATTTGATAAAACTATACCTATTTATCTAATGTTAATGTCATCTTGCAATATTGTGATTAACTTCAGACACCCTTAATTATTATGGATTACCAGTTATACCCAGATGAATAATTAGAACACTAAAAAAGACATTCGTTGAGTTTGTATTTTAAATAATTTCCAAATTATAAATATCCCACCTCATCATAAAGTATAACAACATGGCTTTCATGAACACAGTGAGTTTTATAATATTACTTCAATTTTATGCTATTTTGTGTGTCATCAATGTACTCACTAGAATATTTTAGATTTCAGTCCACCACTCACCTATGGGATATAAATATGCCTTTTGGGATTATGTTCACGTACAACATTTGAATCAAAATATAACTACACTATTTATTTTAAAATATTCATCGTATATACTTTATCTATTAATTAATTCACAGTTGTTTTTCATTCTTACACTTTCACCAAATTAGAATTTGTTTTTTTTTCAAATTTTAATACAATTCAATTCTTAAGCTTAAAAAAATATATAATTTTCTTAATCAAATTATGATTTTTTATGTTGACGAGGCCGGCGTGTCAATATGTTATAGCTCAAATATTAATCTGAAGTATCATTTAACACGAAAAAAAAATTGTACATTAAAAAGTTATGTTTATTTACTTTTAAAGTTTATGAACTAATATATATTAAAATTTAAAAAATAAGAAAGTTCTCTTAGTTATTTTTCATCAAACATCTTTTATACGTATTTTTTCATTTTTTTTCTTCTTCTAACTTATACATACTTAATAACAAAAGCTTTATTGAGTTTTTATAATTTGATCAATCACTTGACAATCTAGTTGTAGAAATAACGCAATCATTAAGAAAATAAACTTATATATGTAAAAAAAAATGTAAAAATCTATTAGATATTAAAATATGGTTATATTATTCAAAATTGTTGATGTAACAAGCTAGTTTGATAATATCGTATGGTAAGAATGATGAGGAGCATGACCAAAGTAGTGGTGGTGGAGGAGTTGGATAAATACTGTCACTCTTTTTTCTTTCATAAAACAAAACCCAATTTTTCATTTCAGATCAAATATACACTTAATTCAATGTGAATTTATGGTCAAAATAATATATAATTTTAAATATATTAGATTTATTGTCCATAACCAACTGTCATAGATTATATTATTATTATTATGGCACGCGCAGGTAAAGTTTGGGTGGGATTTTTGCAGTACATTGCAGTGACGACGTATTGCATCGCACTGCCAAAATATGAAATAAAATATATATTTTGACTAACAAGAAAATAATTGTTTCAGTATTCTTTAACCTCAGAAAGTGTGCATTAACTGAAATCATATTTCAATGAAAAAAAATAGAGACAATAAAGCATAGCTTCATGGTTGGATTAGGTGCGTGTAACGTTTACTTAAAATATGTTTTTACTTAAATTATCAAATATTTAAAGATGGAATCTCATTATTATCTTAGTCAGAACAATTATATGAAATGATGACACTTTTATGACTATTAAATAATGTACACTCAAGGTTTATTTTACAGGTTTAATTAATTTGGCGGTACTCATATGTCAATTTAGTATCAGTTTTTAAAAGGTGTCAATCAAGTCTCAATTTTTAAAAAAAATATCTCAATTTGATTCATTTCAAACAAAAATTATTAATATTGTTAACTTTATTAATGACTTGATTCACTAAATTTTAATATAAATATCAATACTTAATTTTGTAAGTCATTTTAAATATTAGTAGTGTTCGATGTCATTAATAATTTTTTACTGAAAAAGACCTGATTGAACCATTTTTAAATACAATATACACTGGCTAATTAATAATTGAATGTCTCAATAATGCTATACGTATACAAATATTGTTAAAATATACAGGAGCAATATGAATAAACTTGGATTAAAGTTTTGGTATTAGAAAGTGGAGGTTGCGTCGGTGAATTGGCACTTTTTAGGTACCGTTAACGAGGTTTTGATTGGATAATGCTTGTCACTTTTTGTGAAAAAGATTGGAAGAGCAACAGGTGCAAGATCAGAAAAGCATCTTCTATTTTTTTATGTGTGCATCTATATCTACCAAATTTAAACGAAAAAGATATCATCAATCAATATATGATGTGCCTTCACTCTTCTGCATACTCTTACTTTTATTATTATACTTTTATAATTATAACCATAATCTTATCTTATCAATTCCTCAACCATTGGACCTCCCCCAATACATTTTTTTGACTTCCCCAATATTCATTCATTCCTTTTTTAATTCTCCCCAACATTATTTGCTTTCACTGTTGTAAAGATTAAAAGTAAAATTACATAAGCAATCATGGATTACCATAACCACTTCAACTTTTCACTCATTTAAACACAGAATAAAGTAAATAAGATTAGCACACGGTAAGGGATTAGAACAGTAAATTTTCCCTTTTTGGTTTAAGACGTGAATGGTGGGTTTAATTAGATTTTGGAACTGAAATCATATATATATATGGATGGACCTCTTAGCTTCTCGTGATTTATGGCAATCTCATGACTGAACCATCCTAAGGTTCCATCATCTTGACATGACATTATGGGAAAGTGAAACATTTTATTCTAGATAAACAGTTTTTAATTAAATCATTCATCAACATACTTCCCTTTTTTTTTCTCAAATTAAATATCATATACAAAGTTTTTACGATAAACCAATTAAAAAAAATGAACTTTAAGTAGCGTGAAATTTGGCAACTTTCGGCATAGGAGGCATATTATTTAAATAATATATTTATTATGATGGTAACTTGATGTCACAGATTTGATGGAAGAAAGAAAGTGTTGAGACATAATTTGTGGGACAGTAATACCGACGCGTCCATCACAAATCAGAGTCAGAAATCACGGACTCTGTGGACCAACAACATTGTAGAAAATGAGGAGGATACGATGCACATCAACCTGTCTTTCACCATCACTAATCAACTTCTCCTCCAAGCCACCAGGTAAAAAAAAAAAACTAGCTTCTTATTAATTACTGCCCCCAAAAAAAAAAAAAAAAACCAAACACAGATC
>Ga0214543_1012816_pt1 | contig 10909 bp, 6 predicted proteins | sample CNSS2metaG_FD_160094 | JGI IMG/M metagenome (GOLD analysis project Ga0214543, IMG submission 160094) | Root nodule microbial communities from cowpea collected in UCLA plant growth center, Los Angeles, California, USA - CNSS2 | ecosystem: Host-associated > Plants > Roots > Nodule | place: USA...
CACACACACACGCACACACATATATATATATATATATATATATATATACTTATTAAAAAATACAACCACTGAACTTCTTAAAAATTTTAATTACTGTTCATGGGTCAGATCTTCATACACTGAATTGCTTAAGTTATCGTTGGAAGATTTGAAGAAAGAAATGAAGCACCACAAAACTGTAAAATAGAGAAGCTAACATTTATATCATGTTGTCAAACATATAAGTGTCATGATGTAGAAAAGTTAAGAATTTGCTTTATTCATTTTCAAATTTCATATCAGTAAAAACTAAAACAACCTTAATAGAAAAAGTGTTAATATAATACAAAACTTATTATTGTAATTTCAATTGACATCTATTTTATATTTTTATATGGATATAGTAGATATTCATGTTATTAAACACATGAAAAAAAGTTTGTTTCCAACAATGAAACTTGAAGTGTGGGTAAATCTGGTAATAGTGTAAAAATCAATGTATAAAAGCATCCAAATGCCATAACTTTGTTTGGACTTGAGAGACTTGAAAATAAAAAAGGAATGAAAGGAAATTTTATAAATGATTTAAGGAATGTAATACATAAAAAAAAATATTGTTGTCAATCAAATTATGATATTACAACTTTAATTTTTATGATTAAAATTAATTTAGAATAAAATACATTTAGTTTATACTATATTGAAATAAAATGCAAGTTATTATTTTAAAAAAATAAGATTAATTAATGAAATGAAATCTAAATATATTGTAATAGTAGAAGTTAAGTTGGAAATAAAGTGTGCGTGATTAGTTTAAATAAAATAAGATTTTAAGTGAAAATATTTTAAATTAAAATTAAAATGTGAATGATTTGTTAAAGGATTATGTTTTAAGTGATGGAAATTAAATAATATTGTTGAAAAGGAAAGTTGATAAAATGAAATAAAAACATGAATTCAAATAGTTATAAAATTCAAGTAGTTAAAATTGCTATAGAATTAAAATGTGTGATTAGTTAAATAAATGATTTTAATCCATGTAAATTAATTTAAAATAAAACGTTAATCCTGATTTTTCATAAAATCAAATAAATCTAAATTGAAATAATTGAAAAATGTATATGTTGCAAATTGAAAATTTGGAAAACTTAAAAAAGTTACAACAGTTGGTGCAAGAATTTGATGATGATAGATTATATTACACATACAACGCATAATAAAATAAGATTCAAAGCTAATTAAACTATAATAATTGAAATAAAATAAAATAAAAATAAAACAATAATATCATTAAGTTGAAAAAGTTGTCAAATATTCGCTAATTCCAATCCATGAATTTAAAAACAAACACAAGTGAAACACGTGTCACTATTATAAAAAATCATATTATTATAATTTCGGTTGACATCACTCTATTTTAATGAAACGAATGAAAAAAAAAAACTTAGATGTAATCTTGCGAGACGAAGGAAAACTCAAGCGGGAAAGAAGGAAGGGAAAGAAAACTCAAAAATGAAAGAAAAGAAAGCATTGTAATATTTGAGTTTTATACAGTTATTCCTTACCCAATAAAAATCCTCTACGAGCTCTCTTTAGAATATTACCCAATAAAAATATGCCACGTCACTACTAAATGTACGCACTCGTAACAATAGAAAAGTTCAGTGGGATCATCGAGGAGGAGGGAACCCAAAAGCCTAAACCCTCTCACTCACGCTCTAGGGTTTCGTAATTCAAGAGTAAGGTTTTTCCGCAGAGCAAATATGGCGCTAACAAGGGTTTTTGGTGTGACCGCCGGCAGGGCATTCATGGCAGCGGCGGCGAAGAGCGCGGCCAAGGTAAAAGCTGCTCCATCAGGCGGAGCAGCTGCAAAACCCGCGGCGAAGAAGCCAGCTATGGCCAGAACCAACACCGGCATACAGAAGGCGGTTCCGGTCTCTTCCGAGCTTGGCAACTTCGTCGGCGCTTCTGAAGTGTCGCGAACTGTCGCTGTTAAAAAAGTGTGGGAGTACATCAAGCAGCAGAATCTTCAGGTATTGTAGGAAGAGACTATTTTCCACTGTAACATAATAAAACGTATTTGGGACTTAGAGACTGTTTTCGTGCTTATCACGTGTTAGATCATCGTTTGTAGTGATTGGTATAGTGAGTGTTGTTTATTATGTTTGGCATAACAACTTTTGAATTTGTTCGTACTAGTTAAGGGAGATTACTAGCATTGGTGATTCAACGAGGCTAGAAATGGCTTGCCTTTTGCCTATTAGGGTTTAGAGTCGTGACTCTGAGTGCTTTGTTTTGTGTAAACTGTTGTTCTAGTTATTGGAATTGAATGGGGTAGACATTTGGTCTCGGATTTCAAAAAGCCTTAGCTTCAGTTGCTTTCAAGAAAGTCTTTCATTTTAGTTCTTTTTAGCTTGATTTTTTACAGCCCGTATTGCAATATAAGGGATTTTGCAAAGGGAAAACGATTTGTACAAAGATGGACTAGAGTGAAAATGTTGTAAATTCAAGGAAGGACTAAAGTAAGACGCCTATAATTGCAGGGACTTGTTTGTGTTAGGATTGTTATAGATGAGTTATTATTTGGTGATAATTTGTTTCAGGAGGGGGATAGTTTATGATTATTTATCAGCTGGTTTCTGGAGTTTCTGTCTGATCTTTATCTTTGAGATAATGCTGCTTTAGTTTTTTAGTGAGTTGCTAGTGACATTCTTTATCTTGTTGGCTTTATCCTTCTTTTATGCTGGCATCTTTCTGCTGTATGTTTTCCATCATTTTTGTAATATGTATTTTTTTTTTCTCTTTCTGTTATCAAATAAGTGGAAGTATTCATGGTATTATTTATAGGGTACGTTTGGATTTCAGTTGGGAAACCCAAACCAACTTTCATCTTCAATAGAACAATTGTACAAACATGTATGGTAATTTTCTTCACATCCAGTTAAAAGCAAAGTTAATCTCCAACTCTAGTTGAATCAAAAGTTACAGGAAGTTGTTTTGTTGTTAACTCCAGCTGAAGCCCAAACCCACGCATAGAGTAGGATAATTTGTTTTGTCTTTTCAGTGTTGTCTGTCTTTACAATGCATGACAGAACTACTCTTTTGCAGAATCCTTCAAATAAGAGGGAGGTCTTTTGTGATGCAAAGCTGAAGACTATTTTTGGTGGGAAGGACAAGGTTGGGTTCACAGAGATTGCTTCACTGTTGTCTAGTCATTTTGTGAAATCAGGCTGATATTCAGCTTTGAAGGTACACTTAGTGATGGGAACTTGTTCCAGTATATTAAATAGGTTATTTGGTTTTTAATTAACATGGTTTGTGACCAACCGCTAAGAAACATGGAAATTTGTGGTATCGGACTGGGGGGTTTTGAAAGTGGTGTTATTTTGTCTACTACCTGCTTTCACATGTTCGGGCTTAAGTATATGTGCATGGTTTTTCCAAGTCACCTGTTATTCAGCATTGTTATTTTAGAATCTTACATTCAGTTATTCACTATCGACATCACATGATTTGATACATAGCGAGTTTATTTGAATTAAGGATCTGTGTTTTCTAACAAATCAAAACAAAAATATTTCATAAATGACGAAGCAAGTACTTTTTGCTTCAAAGATGACGCATATTCACCGTACTGAATGCTCAACCAAACAGGCACATCATGTGACTGGCCAACAATTTGCATCAATGAATCCGAGGTGACTGATATTCACGAATTAACTGTGGATTCATGTTACCCATATAAATTACACTGATTCAGTATTTTCCTTTTACTTTCACTGTTGTGTATCGTAACTTAAAAACATAAATTATAAAGGGAAACATAAATTCAGTATTGGCTATTTTATTCATTGCACATTATAGAGCTTGTGAATTAATTTCTGTAAATTTGTATTTTGATATTTTTTAATACGGAATTGTTAATGCATACTATGTATAATAAGGACAATCAGGCTTATACATCTCATATATATATATATATATATATATAGTTTTTTATCTCTCCTTTTTATCATATTATATCCCAAACAAATTTTATTTTAAGCATAAATCAGATATAGATTAATATTTTGGGTGTACATGAATATTTTTCATATATTAATAAATAAAATAATGAGTTCAACATAACATTTTAGTTGCAGATAATATGGCCAATTACGATTACAGTACCTGTTGACTGGTTTATATTTAGCATTTCATCATTTCTCAAATTGCGATTTAAATTGTTATGAAGAAGGAAGTCTGAGAAATTAATTTACATTGTATCTCCTGAAAAGAAGGCATTATTGTTTCTCTAGATCTTGTAAGTCAACATTGTTCACTCGGTTCTCTTTCAATTTGAACACATAATTGTTTACCTTAAAATCATTATTATCAATCAGCTATCATATGTGATGATGGATTATTTTCAGAATTACTTATATTCACATCAAGTATAAAAATAAAAACAGCTTAAGCTTAAATGAAATAATGTTAGTTCACCAAATTAAAGTATAATTTAATACAATTAGATTGGATAAAATGAAATTAGAAACATAAATTGAAACCTAAAGGACGAAATTAAATTTCACATATTTTTCATTAACAGCCAATGAGTTTAAACATGTTTTAATTTCACATATTATTCTTTAATCTCAAATCATTATATACAATAAGTTTATTAACTTGTGCAATAGTTGTCTTCAGAAATCATACTAACAAATATATATTAAATGACAAATTCACTTCACACTAATAATTCATTATATTAAACTCGTTATACATGTACATACTTGATTTCAAAATTTCAGTTTTTCTCAAAATTTGAGTTTTCTCAAAAAGTAAAAATACTTGCTTTATCCTCTAAACTAAGTGTTTCCTTTAGAAGAGCTGAATCCAAACATTGAATGAGCAAAATAAAAGACTTCCTTCATTAAAGAAGGAAATCAGTAAAGGGAAGGACAACTGTTAATCGCGAGTGATATGGAAAACACACGATACAAGAATCACTTGCTGTGTAATACATAAAAAAAACTTTAATAGACAAATGGTCACAGTGAACATAACGATGACAGTAGTGTTACTAATTTGACATTCCTTACGAAGACCTACTCTGCCTGATCTAATCATTTCTGACAGTTGCAATGAGCTATCTATTCATCGCTTGTAGTTCCTTCTCGACTCGTGATGTTTCTCACGATGATCAGAATAATCGGATGAATAAGAACGCTCATATCTACTTTTTTTACTTCTATTATACCCATCGGCACTAGAATCCTTCGATGAATACTGTTTTTTCCTGTTCTGTTTATCCGTATCATTCTCGGGATGTTCAGAGTACTTGGGCGTATACCTTGGTTTGATTCTTATATTTTGATAATCTCTGTCCACATGAGAATCTTCAGGTGAATCAGATTGCACAGCTTCGCTCTTCTGATTTCCTTGGTAGCGATCGAAACCAAAATTTATGTTATGCTTTTTAGAATCGGAATAGGCGGTTGATGGATGCTTATGGCTGCTCTGTTTAAACTTGGGTTGTCTTTGATGACTAGAATCAGATGAATAAGAAATCACATCCCTGCTCTTGTTATCAGTATGATCAAATGCAGGACCAGAATCCTCATTGGAATATGAACGTCTTCTTTTTGTATCTTTCCTGTCATGCTTTGATACATTCTTTCTACTTTGATCATCCCTCTGACTGTCAGAATCTTCTGATGAATAAGTATGCTTTCTTCTGTCATGTTTACTTTTTTTGGTATATTTCCTCTCACGCTTTTGTACATTCTTTCTACTTTGATTATCCGTCTGACTGTCGGAATCTTCAGATGAATAAGGATGCTTTCTTCTGTCATGTTTATTCCTACCATGCCTACGACGGTCAGAACCTTTGGACAAAAAGGAAGGCTCTTGTTTAGACCTACTTTGATAATTCCTGTAACTGTCAGAATCTTCAGATAAATGCAAACTCTTGTGTCTGCTCCTTCTATGACCTTCTTCAGAGACCGAAGTTTCAGATGAACTTGACCTTACATGATCCTGCTTCTTTTTCTTTACCTTAACCTTTTTTTTCTTACGTCTCCTTTCTCCATCGTCAGATGATGCTTCACTATCTGAATTTATTTGTTGCCGCCTTTTGTGCTTACTCCTTTTGGACTTCTTTGGTTTCTTAGAAAAGTTGGTTAATAACTCAGGTATATTATCCATACCAAGAAAACCTGAAAAAAATAAACAATAATTATGATTTCTTTTAGACGAACATCTGAGACTTAAAGGCATCCACCAAATAAGTTCAAAAGTAAGCTGCTAGCAGATACCTCCATACTCATCAAATATGTCCTCGGCAACTATCTGCTGGTTGGGATCATCAGGCTTGAAACCTCCACGAGGAGGACTGATTCCTGGCCTCTGCTTAAGCTCCCATTTTAGGGGCTGCATCAGTTGGCAAACATGATAAAATATATGTCAATATTATATATCATATTTTAGGAGATAAAAAATAGTACACATCTTCAATCATCAAGGTTACAATTTCACAACACATAAAAATCCACTTCTCAATATCAAATTGAATGTACAATAAAGGACATTGGTGGGAGGCACGCTAAAAACACTGCAGAAATCTAAAGTTGTCCAGCTAATGCTGTTTTCTCAAATTCTTCCTGAATTCATATTCTCTGCCCTTCATCTATAAGAGGGAGATTTTTTCCCTTCCATGTTCTAAACTAACTTTTTCATTGAGATATGTACATGCTTAATTTGTATTATTTCACACAGTATCTCACTAGAACATTTTCACTTTCATTTCATCTTTGACTAAAGTAAAACTAACTAACCCAAACACACCATCAGAGATTGCACATAGTCAACGATTGGTTGCAAGTGGATTTATGTCCCGAAGATCTTAAACTCATTAGAGATTGGGATTGAAATAAAGATAAGCAGAAATGACAATTTTGCACAAGCCATTTTCAGCATATGTGAACATCAATTTGTAATTAATTTTACCATGGCACAAGTTGTATTAATTCTATAAGGATAGGATAAGTATATTGCAATTCAATAGCTTCAAACAGTGAAATTGAACAGAATAAAAGAGTGAGGAAATAAAAGAATACAAAAAACATTCACTTTCAAAGTTCAAATTAATAAACGTCAACAAAAAAAAAAATGATTACAAAAATTTAACGAAACTATACTCTATTGACACAAGTGTAATCATTCACAGTCAAAGACTGAATTGCAAAATCTTCAAAACAATGGTTCAATTAAATTAGCAACTGACCTCTGTAGGATCTGTGTGAGCAAGGATAGCATTCAAGGGATCATCTCTTTTCAATCTGCTTTCCTCACTAGGCATTATAACATCCTTCAAGGGACATTCACGATCACCACTTTGGTGACCGTAGTTCCCACATCTTAAACATTTTACATTACGAACTTCAACTGCAAAAGGTTTCACCCTGGCAGGAACTCCTGTTTCCAGTCTAAAAACCATTCAGTTACTAAAAGCACAATTAAATAGGTTGACAAACGTTTATAGGATCTAACAGCAGCAACTAAACGTGAAGAATACACATCCATTTCAAAATATATAAATACAAATTTGGTTGTCATATTCAATAATAAAAAATAAGAATAGTTTTACCAATCTGTCAATTAACAAGAAACTGATCTAGGATGCACTTGATACACTACATATTTTGGTCACTTTCAACACATATATGGTGTATTAACATGTACCTCACATCCATGATGTAACAACTACAGATAATTTTTTCCCTGTACCCGACTAATAAGAAATGCTCAGTGTGATTGTTTGAAACTGTGGTGTTAACATCCAGAGTTGTTCTTAAAACAAAGAAGAAATAATAGTTTCCAGCAGTGAACTTATCACTTCCAATAAGTTTAAACTTCAAACCTACATGTTACGTTCACTAAAGGATGGCGTACACTTACGAAAAGTGGTTTGCACAAGTTTTAAAAACCATATTTTCACCAGCTTGAACTGAAATAACAAAATAGAAAAACCTTTGAAAAGACCAATAAGTCTACTCTATCCTTTCAAGTTTCAACATTGGATATAATATAGAATCCATCTTGGTCTAGAGCCTAAATTGGCAAATGTTGTACTTCATATTATCCTTATTTCAACTCTTAAATGTTCTGAAGTCATGCCCAACAAAATAGCAAGCCAATTATCCAAGTGATTCGATGACAAGTAATTTAAGTTTCTTTAAGTTTCACTCTGAGAAATGTTTGACCTATTTTAACCCATAATTGAGAAACCAACAAACGTGATCTCCACGAGCGGCAAAAAATGTAACTTTCTAAACTAAGACTCCATTATGCTTCTGGTTGGCGAAGATCAAGCAATCCAACCAAATTAAAATAAGCACATCACCAGATAGTTTTTTAATATTATATAAAACCTATGATCCACCAATATTTTACCGATAATTATTAACGAAATATCTTATGTATAAAAGAATGTTACTTTTATGATGAAAATAATTTATAATTTTTATTCTGACAATGTTTAATACATTTGATTATAATTTGGTAACAATCATATATTTATCATATTTTTTAAAAAATTGTACAACTTTTCAATAGGCATGTATCCTATCTTATTATTTTCAAAATAAGCTCCGCACTTCAGATACATGTTGTGTCGGAGCATAAAACACATTCATACGCAGGCCAGGCAATAATACAAACGCACAAACCACAGAAAATAACAGCAACTGGCATACCTTGGTGCATTTTTAAGAACTTCGAATTCTTCTTCTGTCGGAAGAGGCCGCCCAAAAACATCCTTGGGCCTCGGTTTTTTCTTCTCTTCATTCAAATTCGTACTCTGTGGTCTGCAAGGCAAGAAACACGAGTATATACAATCATACATGAACTCCAAGTGACATAATAATTCCATTACTATTTAACACAAAGTAAGCGACGGAAGAGGTTACATTGAAGAGGAAGGTCCATCATGAGCATCATCGTGTTGAGGTCCCTTGTCCATATCTTCTCGCTTCTTCTCATCATTCATCTCCGCAGCTTTGGCGCTTTCGGCATTGTAACCTGGAGGACGAACGTACATGAAACTAACAGCTTGCATAAGCTCCACCTACACAAAACCCTAATTTCAATAACAAGCCACGAAGAAAATGAAACTATGAAACACGAGGAAAGAGAGGATGCGATGCGAACCTTTTCCTTCTCCTTCTTGGAGATAAGAGCGGTTTGGCGAAAGAACTCCTGCTCCTGCGCGAACTGGAACCGCAAACAGAGAGTAATTAATTGGATGACGAATTGCTATAGAATGGCAGGAATCAAAGAAAACTTACCTCGCGAGAAACCTCTTCGACGCGGCGTTGGCGATTGGCGTGGGTTTGTTCGGCGATCCACTTGCGGCGTTGGTTGGGATAAGAGAGAGGATGCCATGGCTTCTGGTTGAGATAGGAGTGGCTCCAGGCGGTGCCGGATTTGGTCTTGTAATCAACTTCTCCGTTCGCGATTCGCTTGCTCAGCCTTATTCCTCCTTCTTCCCCCTCCATCACATAGATTCCCGATTCTTCTTCACCTCTCTTTCTGGAGCACTGTTTATGTTTCACCCTTCTTCAACAACAGAACAGAATGATGATTCAAGAATACTGTAAAACCTGTCAATTTTTTTAAATCCAGAAATGTCACTGAATTAGATTTTGAATTGTTTTTTAGATAAATTAGTGGAAAGATAGGTGTATAGTATATATTGCAAAAATTAATTATAAAATAAATATTTTTATAATTTTAATATAGATAAGTTTTTATTAGATATATTAATTTGATTAAGAAATATTAAAGGACTAAAACATATATAACTTTTTTTACCAAATAAAGATTTTTTATGACTATGTTCTTTGTTTTTTTCTTAAATGTATAACTAACCCTAAAATTTATATATTGTAAATAAAGCATTTAAAACAAATACTAGTTAAAATTATTTATCACAAGGCTAATAGATTTTAAATATAATTCTTACAAATGAATAACAAAATATATTTTAAAAATATTATTTAATTTCAACTTTTTTATATTATGTATGAGAGAAATTAAGTATAACTAGGCTATTGTTTGTTTGCATTATCAAGATATAAATTACTCGACACTTAAGGGGCCATTTTTTCATGTTACTTCGAAATTTCCAGCTACAACCCCTTAAGTTTTTAAATTTAGAAATGTATAATTTAGAATATAATTTTTTATGTTTTGGATTATAAAATACAAAATATATTATGAATTGAATAATTTATAATTTAAATTTATGTTTCATATTATATATCACATAATACAAAATAAAAGTCGTATTTTCAATTATACATTTTAGAATAAAAATTTATATACGAAGAATACAAGAATTTGTCGGGAGTGTAAAAAGAAGTTTATAAGGGTGCATGAAAAAACTATCCACTTAAGAGTCACAATGGGCCGGTATAATTTAGACTGTATTTGAAATATATAATTTAGAATGCATTTTTTCTTTTGTATTTTGAAATATATAATTTAAAATTCAAATTCAGAATTATTTTGAAATATATTTTGTATTCTATATTACACAATTTAGAATATATATTTAATTTTATATTCTGAAATATTAAATCCGTAATAAAAAAAAATTGTACTTTAGATTGTAATTCCGAAATACAAAAATTTGATGGAAGAAGTGTAGAAGAAATGACCTAGTTCTTTTTACACATCTTTACTAGGTTTGAAAAGTGTAATATGTAGGGATGTCAAAATGGCCAGTCCGGCCCGTTTTGACCCGGCCCGATTTTGGTCCGATTATACGGGCCGGGCCGGGCTGGCCCGCAAGGGTGAAACGGGTTACACTTTTGAACCCGGCCCGCAAGCTGGCGGGCTAGCGGGCTGGCCCGCGGGCTTTTTTCCATATGTTACATTTTCAGTCCAA
>Ga0214543_1012818_pt1 | contig 10906 bp, 7 predicted proteins | sample CNSS2metaG_FD_160094 | JGI IMG/M metagenome (GOLD analysis project Ga0214543, IMG submission 160094) | Root nodule microbial communities from cowpea collected in UCLA plant growth center, Los Angeles, California, USA - CNSS2 | ecosystem: Host-associated > Plants > Roots > Nodule | place: USA...
GTGTGTGTGTGTGTTTGTTTGTGTGTGTGTGTGTGTGTGTGTGTGTGTGATGAATTTTTTTTTGAATATGTAAAATATGATGTAAAAATTGAAATGTATATAAATAGGTATGATTACATCTTTAAGATTACATTTTTGTTTTATCAAATTTCAAATTAATATAATTATCTCTTAAATAATAATTAAAAATTAGACTATTTATTATATTTGGGAAGGAACTTCTTAATAAACATCATTAAATTAAAATACTTGAAAGATAATAAAATAAAAAATTGAATGAAATTGGTCTAATGTTTTATATGTACAAAAATTGAATGAAATCGGTCTAATGTTAAGTTGTGCAATGATTTAATATACACGATATATGTGTTTGGCTTTTAAAAAATATATTTTCTTTTTTTTTTTTTAAATATAGTTATTAGTTTTTAAAATACACCAATTCATAAGTCTACGAACGGACCTGGCCTAAGTCTCTTCAAGTCCTTGCTTTAACTGACTGAATTATTTTTAATCTATTCAATTTAGATCACACTTCTTTATTTTTTGTCAAATCTAACCTATTTTGTAGGCTTTTCAAATCAACTCATCAAGCACTTTCTTGTATATAGTGATTCATTCTTTGTATGATTAGAAGCTCATAACAAATTTGAAAAATGATTATGTTGTTTAACTATGTTAAATGTGCTATATAACAAGGATGAAAATCTTTTGATTTCCATGAGATGAGCTATTTGTTAGGTCTATAAAGGAAGTTTTACTGGAGAGATATAAGATCAATGAGACTTGAGCTCAACCACATAGGAAAGGAGCCCAATATCCAACAATTTTGTCCCATCCCTATTTATGCTTAAGTATTGCATCATTAGCATTAAGGGAGAGCTTAATATACATGTTTGTTGATTTCTCATGTAAGAGTACTTCCTTCAATGAACCAAAGTTCACCAAATACTTGTTCAAGGTGTTTCTTCAATTCTAACTAGATCATTGTTAATATAAGTGACAAATGTGATGCTATATGTAATTGTAGTACTTTTTAAATTAAATAATTCAATCGTTTGATATATGCTAATAGGATTCCAACACGAAGCAACATGCAAGTTACTTCATGTTTATTACAAGTTAATCATGTCATCAATTCTTTTTCCATCCATTTTTCATCACTTGTGTTTTTCTTTACTCTTGAGTGTTCAAGTACAACACAACATGAATTATCAATAATATAATTAAACACACAAGAAATGATTTTTTTGTGAATCTTGGTGTTTTGTTTTTTAGAGAATTCTCATTGTATTAAATAGAAGATTTTAATTGTTATTACCTTAACTTAGCTCTTTTTGTAGATTTGCAACTTTGCTAAAGATATCTCCCTGCTAGCATTTGTTATGAAGATCTTTTTATACATTTGAAACTCTCTCTATCAAAGAATTGATTCATTAAATGAACATTGAAATCATGATAGGATCATAATGTTCATATATCCCAAGGATCATGAAGAGAATTATTTTGCAAAGGGTTTTCAAACTTCCATCAACAAATTTCAACTTGTTCTTTGATTTGAGTCCAAACTTCAAAGCTCAAGCCCAAGCATGATAGTTCTTGCCATCCAATAGGGGAGAAACCAAAACTAGGGCTGAATTGTCGTTGGAATGACGAAAAAAAGGTTTTGGAGCATGGTAGTTGAATCTCGATACAAATTATGCATTACAGAACTTATATTTCGTATCATAAATCGTTTCATAACGTGAATTATAAGATTCATAAATATTTTAAAAATGTAACATATAAACATATATAATTAATAATAACCATATTAAAAAAAAGTGGTTGTATAAATGGACAAATTAGATTAATATTATAATGGTCGGATTGAATTGGATTTTATAATCCAACTTCTTTCTTAAATGGAAAAAATAAAATATTTGGGCGATAAATATTTGGGCCAAAGAGAGAATAAGAAAGAGAAGAGATAAAATTAGAGTTGTCTTCTCGCATGTCTTCACCGTCTCTTCATTTTCTACGGCCATTTTCGTTGCCTTTTCCCTTCTAACTAAAAAATGCAGTTAAAAGAAAAACTAACCAACAAAAAGTAACCGACAATTGTCAACTCCTAACAAACTCCTACAAACTAATATTTAGTAATAGGAAAATGAGTTTTTCAAAATTAAATTTTGATAATTTTCTAGTGATAAATTTTAATTGATTTGCCATTTTTCATTTACTCATTTTTTTATATTCTAAAATTATCTAAAAAATATCAACTTAAATTATAAAAGAAATTATTAAAATTTAATTGTCAAATAAATTATTTATTGATCTTACTTAATGGAGTCCTATATGCAGGAAACACATTTGTACGGTTCTGTCCCAAAAGAAATAAATAAATAAATAAAATGAAATACAAATTTGTACAGCAAAACAGTGACAATGTCTCGTTCTGCTAACCAAAATGTAAATAGTGAGCTTTAATTTCTTAACATGGCTGTAAAAACATGTTCTGAATGCTTATTTGGTGCAACACGAGAAGGTGATGCTGCAATTCTACCTCAGATAGCTTCACCATCGTCATCATCATCTCCGAGTAGAGAGAGGGAAAAAGGGGCAACAGCCACGTTAAATGCTCTTGGACCTACTCGATCAACGTGTATCAGCTCAAAGTCACCTTCCTGCATTATAGGAGATGAGATTTAAATATCTGGTTTTCTGCCCAATGGGAACATAAGAGAATAAGAAATACTTGTAAGTTGAAATCAATCATGAATCAATGTACTAATGTATTCACAACACTCATATAAAAGAAACCGTATCCGACCGAATCCAAAGAAATCCTAAGAAAATTTGAGTATATGATCAGGTTGAATTGGATAAACGAGTTATGTTAAATAAATAAAATTGAGTAAAATGAATAATTGTGCTCAAAATTCAAGTAATATATTGAAACTTTGTGAATACCTGAATCTGACTAACCTGAGACATAAATAATCCGATAAAAGTTTTAAAATATTAAATTTGGGTTATAAAGAGTTAAGTTAAATCCGAATTCGATCTTACATATCATTGAAAAGTGTCAAAAATAATGAAAGACATAATATGTTTTTAATCATTGCACTTTGATGAAACATAAGTCAACATTCTTACACTTTTTTACTGATAAAATTGGTCTAAACAATATAAGAATTCTTACAGAAAAATAAAACTAAATCCCACGTGATTAATTTAACACCAAACCAAATTCATTTGATATGAAAGTAACGTAATATTAACCACCTTTTACCCAGAGTGTAGAAGTAGAAATATGTTTTTCCATAAATATAATAAGCAATTTTTATTCTAAAAACACAACCTGATAAGAAACAAAAGAGAATTTCTTACCATTCTACCATTTTGTGCGTTTAATGGGCATGTAGAAGAGAATTCAAAACTACTTCTAGGAAATATAGCTGGCTGTTCACCACCAACCCCAATTCCCCTGTACGTGGAAAGTGAAGAGCAAAAAATACATTAAACTTGAATTCACACGAGTACAAAGAAAATGAAAAGCTTAAGGAACACAAGAATAGTGAACTCACCAGAAATTTTCAGTTTTTCCATTAGCATCAGTTATAATCCAGTGCCTTCTCAGAAGTTGAACAGGGCGGTTTGTGTTATTGGTAATTCTTATTTTATATTCAAAGAAATATACCTCTTCTGTTGGTTGACTTCTGCCCTCTAAATACACACTCTTAACTTGAACCCGAATTCCCTGAACAAGTTCAGAATTAGCTGTGAAAGTTCATTTTTTACTCTGCAATTATGTCATACCCACATGAAAAATGAATTCATCATTTCTTTCCTTTAGGAGTCTACAGAAAAATATAGATTTTCAGCTGTGTTGTGAAAGGAATAGAGACTATTTCAAGGGACTGAATCTTAAACAAAAGTTCCAAACCCACTTGAAAACTGTGTATTCCATTGATTTCCAAGAGAGCCAGCATAAAGAGTCGTGTAAGGTGGCTTAATAGTTAAATGGAAGGAAAGGAAGGAAAAGATCATGATTCGGTTTCATGCTAATAATTTGGAAAAATAAGGTTGATTTTATGGATCAGAAGAGAGGGTGAAGTAAGTTAAGGATTCAATTTTTCCCACTAACAAACGGTCTGAAGAGATTATACCAAGAAAAAACTATTTATCAAAGTAATTGTTTGTAAAAGTAAGTAGTATGCATACCAAGGTTGTAGAATCACTTGAACATTTTAAGAGAGAATGTGGAGCAATTTGTTTGAGCTGATCACGATATATAGCTGCATCCTGCATGTGCAGAAAAAAGAGAAGAAAAATGAGAAGCCAAACTCATACCTTCATTCGCACCACACTTAAAAACTGGAACATGACATAAACAAAAATGGTCTTAAAAACATGTAATTAACATGCAAAAATGTTGGTTTAAAAACGATAATTGACCTGAAATCTCTCATCAGCAACAGCTTCTTTCAACAGCCTCCGCAGACGCAGAACAGGAACCTCGTCCTCGAAGCATTTGAGCGAGTCACGAAGCCTTGCAGCCTCTTCATAATACTACCACCGTTTCAAATTCAATAAGAAGCCTCTTTCCAACACCGAGGAGCCACATCAAACAAAAAAAAAAAAAAAAAAACACTAACCTCGGACTTTGCCGCTATCTCCATCCGGTGCTTCAGGATCGCGTAATTGTGACTCGGAGACAAAAACGACTCCGAATTCAACCCTTCACTCGCGCCAATTCCATCGTTCCCGTTCTTCTCCGAACCGCACGACACAGCCACATTCCTCCAATTCCTACTGTTCCTACAATTCACGCTTTGCATCATCCTCCTCGAACTCCTTTCCTCGGAGTTCGCTATAACCGGTGACAGCACACCCACGCATGTCTTTGCGTTCAACAACGAATGCATCATTCTCCTTCAAATTTTCTTTTTACTTTTTGTCTGATAAGATCTACAGCTTCTAAATCGAATCAGATTGTGAAAGTAGAACGGAATCTGATTGATTATTACCTTCGGCAGCTTTTATTGCTGTGTGCTACCACGATTTCCGCGGTTTTTTTTTTTTCTTTCCTGGATTTGGTTCTGAAACCATGTTTTGCGGCTGATCATAGATTTTTGTCTGAGTGCTATAAATAAATACAAAATCCTAAATATCTGAGAAGTGAAATGCCAAATTAGCCGTAGCGTATTTTTGGGGATTTTAGATTTGGAACAAGGAGCAGCACATGGAGGTTCTGCTTCTTTGTAGAGGAATATAGTAAATTTACATAAATTTAATTTAGGATTAATTAACTTTTAATTACCTTATAAATTTTAATCGGGTATTCTATTATAAATTTGTTTCATTCTAAATCACTATTTTTGTTTAACTATTTCATTTTTTTAGTTAAACTAATGAGGTATTTCTAATTTGTTCATAAAGTTTATTTACTTTTTTTAACTTCTCACTCAAGTCACTATTTTCGAGTTTTTATTTTAAGTTTAATTAGTAATTTAGTTTTTATATTCAATTTTTTTTTCATTTTAGTTTTTACATATTTTTTTTTTACTCAAATGCATTTTTTTAATTAAAATAAAAATCAAATGTAATATTTTTGTATTAAATTGATTTAACAAGTTTTGAAAATTTTGTTCATCTTCTATTTTAGAATCTTTCTTCTTCTTTTTTTTTTCTCTCTCCCCTTCCTTGTTGAATATGATAAAAATATGTATCTTGTAAAGTCTCATTTCTCTTAAGATAAGTAAAGGAGTGACTGTTCATGGTTATATAATGAACTCTAAGTTCATGTTTTTAGTTGTCCTAAGTCAAAGATACTTTGAGTTAATGTTTGACTTTTTCTTATACCCTTGTAAGTAGAGTATTAAGGTGTAGTTAAATTCTTGCTCTGAAGAGTGTGAATGTACTTGGGGTCAAAAGATTGAGAGTTTTTTTCTATGTGTTGTATAAATTTGCACATAGTGATTATTCTCTAGTTGTCTTTTGGATAACGGTCGTGGTTTTTTTCTCCGTATTTGATTAGATCATCTTGCATTTTAGCCCATTTTTTCATTCAAGAGTTTTTATCTTTAGAATCAATAAGCCTATCATGCTTCAAACATGTCTTTAGAACTAACAAGCTTACCACACGCTTTAGGCGTGTTATTAATTAATACCAATTCTATTTGGAGCATTATTAATTGGTATATATGATTTAATTATTCTTTTTATGTTAGTAAAAACATCTAGTAATTGATTGACTAATTTTGTAAGTAATTATCATTTGAACTTCCTTTTGTACGAGAATTGAAACAAGATAATGATAATTCATTCTAACCAATATCTGTTTTCAATTATTTTCTTTCTCCCCTTCATGTTGGAAAAAGTTATTCATCAAAATGACAATCGACAAAACGATCTGTAAATAAGTCTCTTGCTGATACATCAAGATATTTTATTATTGATGGAGAATCATATATAACATATATTCTCAATTGTCTTTGAAGACCCACCATAGTCCCTTTTGATTGGGAGGTTGGAACATTTACACCTCACCTAAAAATGCTTAAATGAGAAAAATTAGGTTATTAACCAAAAATCAACTACATAATAGAGTATTTGTAATAATTTGTTGGCTTTATGCGAATCAATATTGCAGCATGCAAAATTGCATATCCCAAAGTAGCTATTGGAAAATTAGCTATCATAAGTAATGATCTTACAACCAGTTTTAGACGTTTTATTAATGATTATGCAAGTCCATTTTGAATATGAACATATGCTACTGGATGTTCAACTTCAATTCCAATTGATATATAATATTCATGAAAAACATAAGGTGTAAATTCACCCGATTATCAAGATGAATTTTCTTAATCAGATAATTTGGGAAGTGAGCTCTTAACTGTGCTAATAACTTTACAAATGCCTAATTGCGAGTTGATAATAAACAAATATGTGATCATCTAGTTGATACATCAATTAAAATCATGAAATATTTAAATGATCAACATGATGGGTGTATTGTAATGAAGCTCCATGGTGGAATTTGATGGTTGATTGAAGCTTCCTTGCAGCAAAATGGATGAAGCACCAAAGGTTGGATATGTAGTGGCAACGAAAGTGGTTTGGTGAAGGAAAACACCCACTTTCCCATACTCATAATCATTATGAGCTTATGCATGTATTATTGATCATGGAACTTTCATGTGCTTCCACGAACCTCCTCGCTCGCGGTCCCACCTACGAGCCTATCTCGCTCGTAGTCCTTCTTCACGGACTCCTCGCCCGTCATCCGAACTCCTCGCTCGGACCCGGACACGCATACCTGCCTTTCTTACTATGAACTCTTTCACTCATAGCATTCTCAAGTTCGAGCATGAAATGAACTCCCTCGCTCACTCATCCCAAACAAGAGTACCTCCGGTGAACTAATTCATTCACATTCCGCATGCGGTCCACCCAATCACGAACTCCTTGCTCATGACTCAAATCAAGCACATCCCATATCACCTATGAACTTAGTCCCTGAAGCCCGACATCATAAACATCAAAGAATCGTTCAACCGCAGCCATAACCACCTAGCTCTGCTAATGCGTCGTCGGGTGAAAGATCACACCTATCGTCTGGCACGAATCAACACGCTGCCAGGCGCCACACCACAATCAAGGCCATTGTTTCACCTCTATCGCCTAGCGGAACCAACTCAACTACCAAGCGCCACTCACATGTGTCTAGATCTAGATCTAGATCTAAGATCCAAAAAAGTGGATCACATGCCATGTGGCATGTCACACTTTCCTTATCCATCGCCTGGCGGCTCACCTTGAACCGCTAGGCGCCATACCAGTAGCACACTGCTACTGGTTTTTGGCACATTAAACCAGTCCCTAATGGACCTCTAACACCCCACACGCAGATTATGGTACATTCGTACTTAAGCAGACCCCATTTAAACTCCTATAACAGAATTTCAAAGCATCACCATTCATAATTTCACAATCCAAGTAATGCTTATACTTAAATATAATGCAAGAAATCATGAATTCTTTCGTTTGCCCATTAATATTGGTTAACATTCTTTGTAATTCAACATCCCAAGGAATACATAATCACATTTCAAAATATACAGTTTACCACATTTGGACAAGGAACCTTCTAATTCTTTCATGCATTTGAATTCACACTACTCATCCTTATACGCACTAACATTTAACTCCCTCACATGTTCAAATTAATACATCCTTTAACAACTAACCCAATTCATGACAAAATATATAGCCAAAACTCCAAAGAACGCAAATCACAAAGCCACTCAAGATGCCACTATTCTGACGTGTCGCTTGGCGGTAGTCTAGGTGCTGCCAGGTAGTGCGTGACAATTTGGGTATTATGTCTCCATTGGTGGTAACTTGATCTCGTGGAAAAGTAAGAAATAGATGTTGTAGCAAGATCTAGTGCAGAAGTAAAATATAGAGTTATGGCCTCAGCTGCCTGTGAACTTGTTTGGCTTAAGCAATTGCTTAGAGAGTTACAATTTGGAGATGTTACTCAAATGATACTTGTGTATGACAATCAGGTTGCTCTTCATATTAGCTCTAATCCTGTATTTCATGAGAGGACCAAACACATTGAGATTGATTGTAATTTCATTTGGGAAAAGATAATGTCTGGAGACATCAAGACTGAGTTTGTTAACTCAAGTGATCAATTAGCAAATATTTTCACTAAGTCTTTACGGAGGCCTAAAATTGATTATATTTGTAATAAGCTTGGCACATACGATTTGTATGCTCCAGCTTGAGGGGAATGTTAGATATTGTTTAGATATTGTTTGATATTATTAAGATATTGTTAGATATTGTTAATCACAATATCAAACAATATATTCTATTTACTCTAATTATTTTCAGTTACTCTTTTTAATTGTACCTCTCTCTATTATAAATAAATTACCTTATGCGTGATTTATACACAAGGAAGATTAATATCAAACCATATTCTCTTTATTCTCAACAATTCAAAATGTTTCTTAATTCCTTAATTTCACTGTGGTGCAATTTTATTTTGAAAAGAATGAAAGATTAAAAGTAAAAATTGAGATAAAAAGAGAAATGTGAGAAAGAGATGAAATACAAAATAGAGAAATGAAAAAAAGAAGAAAATGATAAGAGAACGTGCATGATGTTTTTTTAATATATATATATATATATATATATATATATGAAAAATTAAAAGAAAAAATTTGGGGATGTGACTCCCTGTGTCATGAAGAAGGTCTGCTCGTGGACATGAGATTTTAGTCCAAGAGAACTTTATGTTGGTAGGTTTTACATAATAATATATTAGAGATTAACTTTTGTTTTTAATTGGCTTATTTGATTATTACATTTTGGATTGAGTTTGATTTTGAGATTTAATAAAGATTTTGAAATTTTCATTCATAGTTAAGTTTTGATTATAATTAAACAATTTGACAAGAGATTAATGGCATCCCAGATGGTGTTACAATAAAGCTTCGTGATACTAATTTTACATTGAGAAATTATTAGGAATTAAAATTACAAAAATTTAAGCTTCATAAAAATAAGGGAAAGTATATTCATATACACATATGTAGACTCATACGAATCATCCTGTTTATCATCTAAAGCCATCATGACAAGCTATTACAACACATGGACGAAGCATTGAAGTACAAGACAACACTTTAAAATTAATAAGCTTTATACATAAGGAACGATCGTCAATTCATTATTTGTGATATTGTTAGTTGAAAATATGATATTTTGAAGTGTTATTTCTTAATAAATTATCTTTTATTCTTACTCAACCATATTTTTCTTCAATTTCTTATTTTCTTATTTTTCTTATTTATTTTTCAAAGTGAGTTATTCCCTCTCTTTTTTCATTCTTCCTCTTATTCCCAAATCTTCTCTTTTTTCACATATTATTATAAAATCTTTTAAAATTTAACTTATTTGTTTATGTATAATTTTTTTAAATTCTCTATTTAATAATTTCTAGTGTATGGAGTTATGTTCATATTCCACCAAAAGCTTTTATTTATATTACATGTTATCTGCCATATAAAAAAGAAAAAAAAAATGAGAAAATGACATTTTTGTTCTTCACTTTTCTATTTTATTTTCTCTCTATCCATATAAAGGTTGACACTAGTTCAACATCAACAATATTGGAACACACTAACAGCAATGGTATAATCGGGTGTTTAAAATATTATTTCTTAGAACTTTTGTTCAGAATGATTTGAAATTGTAACTAAAATCCAATCATGTTACAAGTTATTAATGTGGATATGATGGTGCCTATTGGTCACAACGAAAGAGACGACAAATATTTGGTGTAATTTTATTCGTTCAAAGGAATTGTTTCTTCCTTTCGGAGAAATTTTAGGGTTTATGGTTCTTGGTAGAAATCATCAACACAAGTGTTTAGAGTATTTATTTAAGGTTAAAATACTCATTTGATCTATGTTTTTTTGAAAGATCTCAAATAGGTCCTAAGAGAATTTTTAGTCTCAATTAGGTCCATATTTTTGAAAATGTGTAACAATTAGACTCATTCCGTTAGTATAGAGTTAACGGTGTTAAAGATGTGTCACGTGTTAGCTCCACATTTTTTTGAATTTTTTTAAAAATTTTTTAATTTTTTAAAAAAAATTTTTTTTGAATTTTTTGAATTTTTTTTTGAAAATTATTCATGCAACGTGTCACGTCAGTATTGTGCCACGTGTCAAGTCAGTAAGGTGACACGTGTCAAATCATTGTTTGAATCTCAATTTGGTCCATATATTTGTTATTTTTATTACATTTCAGTCCATTTTTTAAAATTTTTTAAATATATTTATTTTAACTTTTTACAAAATTGTTTTAAAATTTTATATTTAAATTTATAAAATTGTTAATT
>Ga0214543_1012819_pt1 | contig 10906 bp, 5 predicted proteins | sample CNSS2metaG_FD_160094 | JGI IMG/M metagenome (GOLD analysis project Ga0214543, IMG submission 160094) | Root nodule microbial communities from cowpea collected in UCLA plant growth center, Los Angeles, California, USA - CNSS2 | ecosystem: Host-associated > Plants > Roots > Nodule | place: USA...
TTTTTTTTTTTTTTTATTTTTTTTTTCTCTTTTTTTTTTTTCCTTTTTTTTTTTTTTTTTTTTTTTTTTTTTTTTTTTTTTTTTTTTTTTTTTTTTTTATCTCCAGCAACAAACGAGTATGTCGGTTGGCATGTAAAAGTTTAAAAGAACGATTAAAATTTCCGTGTCACCATTTAAATATGTCACATTCCTACTTAAATAAGGAGCAGACTTGTGTAAGATCCTTGTTGGTAGGTATGATTTGTATGTTACCTGTCATGCTAGGTTGCTTCTGAGATCATCTATCATCGCTTGTATCTTAGCGGTTTTGCTGCATGTTTTTTACGTCAAATATGAGACGTGATCCTTTTATATTTAGTATTTTTTAAGACAAATTCACCCTACCTACTGCTCTCGGCGATATCATTGTTCTTCTCATTTGAAGTGGAAAACGGGCTTGGTTGTGTAAGTAAAAGGACCTAGTTGTATGCAAATTGTGAAGAGCGGAGGTTGCGATATAGTTTTGAGGCACTTGCTGCAATATGTTGCATGCTCAATTAATCAAAGTATTTAAAATTAGAACATAATGGCCTGACCACTTTAATATCTGCAGTTGAAAACAAATCACTTATTGTGTCATAGTAATATTTGCTGCTTTCAAGATTGCTATGGGTTATGTTAGATTTTGCCATGCATGTCTTTGCTAGCAAAATTGTATTTGATCTTGTCAATCTAGATATTTGATGTTTATTACTCTTCAGTGCTGATAAATGATGACAGTGTATCTTTTATGTTAGAAGTTTTACAGGTCGGTCATAAGGGGAAAATTAATTTGCGTGTTCTTCTATTATCATGTAGATGTTCTGATCCCACTGTTTAAGAGCACAGTAAAATCTGTCTTCTGCATCTCATGTTGCCAGAATCAGTTCTTTTATTTTTCTCTGAATGTGTCTGACACCAGAGTTCAAGAATTACCACTCAAGTTATTAATAATTGCTGAAATTTACATGATTAAAATAAGTTGGCTTTATATATGTTACACACCAGTGTTTTATAACACTGTTGCAAACTAGTCATACAAAATGTTGTATGGATAAGATCCGTCTAATGGGTTAAACTTACATTGAATACTGTGTACTTAAAACATGCCTCATTGCATATAAATTGTATGAGCTGTTGCATGAATAACATATCTCTTGAAGAGTTTAGAAGCCATTAGACATTTGTGTCACATGCAGACACACATAAATTAAGTTGTGTACCTTGTTTTTATTGTGCATCCATGAAAAGAAGCATCAGTGATAAGTGGTCTATTTATCTGTGAGAACTCTTCATTATTATGTGATTATTGACGTGTGAGATTTTTTGTGACATACATGGATTTATTAGAGAACATCTGAATTGTATGAAATATGATAATAATGAATTCCCTATTGGAATACCATTCAATATATAGTCCTTAAATGTAATTATTCAAAATGTGTACCCATCATTATAAAAACCATGCTTAAATCTATAGGTCTGTCTAAATATGCCCTTTTATATATATAGAGAGAGACCATTTACGAAAGTTTTATTACTTTCAAGTGGTGGAGAAAAATAACATAACCAGTATCAGTTTATCTTAGTTTTATTCTATTGTCCATTAGTGTGGGTGTTACTTACACATTACAATATCATGAACCTGTTACCACATCACAATCTAAATTAACTCTTACTTTTTATTTGAACAGTGGAAACAGTCCCAACTTTTACCGTCCAGGATATCTGGGCCACAGATTGAAATGTTGGGACTAATGAATGGTTCACTATCCCACAGGACTTTAAAATGGAAATGCAAGCCATGCATATTCATATGAACAAGATAATTTCATAAACGTCACAATTCTGTATGCCCACTAGGATTAAGGGACAACTTGTGTCTCCTGCAAATATTCTCTCCCCAAACCTACTCTAGATCTTTGCCCCACCCTGGATTGGAGCTACAATAATAATAATCATCACACTTAATACATAACATAGTTGCATGAATCCCCTTTTTAGAAATTATTCACACTGTTCTCTGTCCTCTATTATTAACCTATGATTGAATGTGGGAAATTATCTGTTTCGGGTCGACTATTTTTTTCACTTCCTGATTCATCACCTAACTGTCCTGCCCCCACCACCATGTTTTACTCCATCAATGAAAACCTTACTGTACCATTAGATTCTCTTTACATACAACTAATCAATCCAAAACGACAAATTTTTATATTCTTCCACTTTCATTTCAGTCCTTAATTCTTACACTTCAAAATATTTGACCATGCATCATTTTCTACGTTCCCAAATGTAAAAAGGGGGCGCAGGATGAGTTTTTCTTAGGTGTATACAAATATTCCCTTATCAAATCCAAATATTCTTGGGTATTAGAAGGGACATATGAAAGATATTTGTTATCAATTAGTTAAAAAACAGATATAAAAGACTATGGTATTATCTTAAGTAAAACTTTAAATAATGAAGTTTTACATGTCTTTTTGTTATATGTTATTTTTTTTATACATATAGTATTTGACTCTTTTATTTCTACTCAATGTATTTTTAAGAAATTCTAACTCGCTTTACCTTTGTGTTCGATTAATAGCTTTTTATTCTTACTTGTTTTATGTTTATCTTCTATAATATTTAACTTCCACTTTATTTTTCAATTATTTTGAGGCTTAAAATTACTGTTTGCTTTTTTGGTGGATTATTATATTCTCTGCCACATACCTAAAATCACTAGCACAAGAGAAAAGTAGTGAACAAGAAAGGCATCGTAAAAGCCTTTGATACTGATTTTTCGTACTAAGCATTCTCAAACTCATGGAGAAAGGTTGTTCATCTTCTCCCAGAACAGGCTTGCTTTCGTGTTGGGGATGTCTCAAACTGAAGCTTCCATGGAGAATAAAGAGACCATGTTCTTACAAACCCGTTGGTGGTTTCGGGTATGACCCTTTAAGCTACGCGCAAAACTTCGATGACGGTTGCATGGACGACGATGAGGAAGATTCTTCACGTCGCAGATTCTCAGCTCGATATGCTGCTCCCTCAACTTCAACCAAACCTCTTAACCAAGGATAAGGTTCAACTTTCACGCTTTCAAGGTACGCTAATACTGTATAATACATATGTATTATACGTAATTAACTACAATGTACTAATCTCGTTTAAGCAAAATTTATTTGGTTGATGCAGTGTTGTTGCTTTTGTGTCGAACAAAACTTCTAGAGAGATTGGTTATTCGTTGGAATAACCGGTAACTTTTGTTAGCTTACTAATTAGCATTCGCAATGGTTATATGTACTATGTAGTGAAACTATATATATACATATAAATATATATTCCCTAGTTTAACAGTGTGAAACTGGTTGGTTCTACTAGATGAAGGGAATTTCCTGTTTCAACAGAAACCTACTACAGTATCAGAGAGTTATTCATTTTCATTATTTCTTAGGTTATTGATTTTGCTTTTTTTATATGCATTGGTGATTAAAAGTCTTTCATTTCATCTTTGATATTGCACTTTGAGCTTGCCACCCAAAACAAGAAAACTCTATCAAGCAAGAGCATTTTTTTTATATATATTCTGCAGCTCCTAAAAAAAACTCAATTTTTTCAGTGCATACAGAAAAAATTGTTGGATATGTGCTAGTTAAATAATAATTATAATCATTAGTTAAAGCATAATCCTATTTATTTAAGTGTAGCACTCTAAGCATTGGTTAAGAATTTAAATATAAACGAGAAATCCTAAATTAAGTAATAAAGAACAATATATAATGAAGAACAATAATATTGTCTTTTAGGTAGGAGATCATATTTTTTTATGTTTTTATATAAATTTGTTCCCAATCTAATGACTTAGAATTTCTCCAAACACACGTATTTAAGGAATTTAATATTAAAATATTAATTAAGTGTTGAGAAGGATAAGTTTTAGGACATTTGTAAGAGAATGAAATCTTGTGCTGGAGATAAATTTTGTTGGGATTAAGTTCTACGAATTAGTGATGCATGAATTGAAATTTTTATAATGTAAAGGTCTTTTAGAATTTAGGGTTTTTGATGTAACCATCTAGTTACAAATATGATAATATAATTTATTTTTATAATTATGGTATAAAATTTATATGGGTAACAATTTTTTAAATGAATGAAATACAGTTTTTTTTTTTTTTTACAGAATTACTTGTTTATTAGACTTCAAAATTATTTTCTTAAGAAGCAAGCCGAAGACATTGCTTGTTTTCTTTGACTGTTAAAAAATTACATTCAGAAAACGACAATGATATACATCAAGTACAGCAGAAAGAAGCAACTACTGTAGTGTAAGTTGAGTCCATGTGGTTCAACGCCAGTTTTCCTTTGTGCACATTAATTGATCGGAATAGTATGGTATGATATAAGTGCACGTGAATTAAAAATAACGATTTTTCTTTTTTTTTTATAAATTTATTGTTTTAACGTATTTGAATTGGAGATGCTGTCAATGGTTTATGTGAGTGTATGTTTCATGGTGCTGTATTTTTTCTAATGAACCTTAAAGTTTTGAGTTATTGTGTCTCCATGTAGAACAAATTACATATCTAAATATAAATAATTAAACTTAAATTCATATTCTTTTGAAAGAAAATAATTTTGATATTTACCAATTAATTTGATATTAAGTTTAATGCTAATTTAAAAAAGATCAAATAAAAAGTTAAAACCATTTATAAAGATAATGACGATATTATATGTTAAATATATGAAAACACAGGAAAAAATAGTGAATTTCAAACTCCATTAAAAATAAAAAATGTGATATGATAAACAAACAAAAAATTAATATTAAATATATTTGTATAAAATTTATATTTTTAATGTATATTCACATAATTAAATTTTGTAATTATTAGCATTCTGAAGATAAAAAACGGATACCATACATACATATATGAAAAATGATATATTAACAGCCACTTTTTAACAACTTCTCCCAATACCTAAGGTGACAATGTTTTTTTAATTTCTTAATTTTTTTTTGCACAATTCCACGTTGGATGCTTAAGTGTGAGAGAGAAAGGGAGGTTGATGGAGTGACAAAAATGGGTGAGGAGCAACACAATGTTTTTTTAATTTTTTAATTTTTTTTTGCACAATTCCACGTCGGATGCTTGAGTGTGAGAGAGAAAGGGAGGTTGATGGAGTGACATAAATGGGTGACGAGCAACGAGAGAGAGAGGTTGAGAGCAAGAGAGAAAGGTTGAGAGCAAGAGAGAAAGGAAGGTTGATTCGGGACATGAGTGGCTGAAGGGCAAGGAGAAAGAGGAGTGAAAGTCGTGAGAGAAGTGGAGAGCAGTTTGTTCTTTCTCCATCCCCAAGTTTGTTCTTCCTCCTGCTCCCAAGTTTTTTCTTCCTCCATCTCTGAAGTCTCTTCTTCGTCCACCCCCCTAAGTTTCTTCTTCCTCCATTCCCCAAGTTTATTGTTCCTCCGTTTTCAAAGTTATTTTCTGATGGGTTCGTCATTTTCCCGTTGATGGAGCAGAAAAAGTATTGGGTTTACCCACTGCAACAAATTTGTGGTTTAGGGTTTAGGTTTGTGGAAATGAGGCATTTTTGTTTCCCTTATTGGAGAATATTTGATAAAGTGTGGATTTTTTTTGTAACAGTGTTGTTCAAAAGCGAAAGTGGAAGGTCAGTTGTAGAAAATAATCACTCTAAAGCGGAATCTGCAGGATTGGTGTTTCTAGTTTATGTGCGAAGCAGAGGGTTTGTAAATGTGAACCTGCATTTTTCTGCATTACTTTGTTATCCTTCACCTTATACCAACCTCATCTACGAAGCAAACATGTTAAATTCTCAAAATTTAAGGGCCACTACTTTCATGTGGGTGAGGGAAAACAATGTAATGCAGAAAAGTGCAGGTTCACACTTACAATAACCCCGCTTTGCACTTACGCTGGAAGTTTTCATATGCAATACGTATGGCACAATTTGTAAAATTTATAAATATAATTCCTTAGTACTTGGTGTGAGTTAACTTTATTAATGACGTGTATAAATTATTCACTTCACCAACGGGATACTTATAAGCCAAGTGAAGAATGAGAAAGATTTTGTTCAAATCATTTAACGTAGGTTAGCAGAACTGCACACCTTGGTTTGCACTTAAATCTAGGACGAGGAGTAACACAACCATCTATTGAAATGGGTTCACCTTATAACCCACCTCATCCACGAAGCAAACATGTTAAATTCTCAAAACTTAAGGGCTACTACTTTTATGAGGGTGAGGGAAAACAATGTAATGCAGAAAAGTGCAAGTTTGCACTTACGATAACACGACTTTGCACTTAAACTGGAAGTTTTTATTATGCAATACGTATGGCACAATCTGCAAAATTTATAAATATAATTTCTTAGCACTTGGTGTGAGTTAACTTTATTAATAAAGTGTATAAATTATTCATGCCACCAACTGGATACTTATAAGCCAAGTGAAGAATGGGAAAGATTTTGTTCAAATCATTTAACTTAGGTTAGCAGAATTGCACACCTTGATTTGTACTTAAATTCGGGATCACGAATGACACTACCCTTTCTTGAAATGGGTTCACCTTATTACATTCCACCTCAACCATGAACCACACATGTTAAATTGTAAAAACTTAATGGCTACTACTTTAATGAAGGTGAGGGAAAACAATGTAATGCAGAAAAGGGCAAGTTTGCACTTACGATAACACCGCTTTGCACATAAACTACAATTTTTTCGTATGCAAGACGTATGCCACAATCTGCAAAATTTCTTGTTATAACGTCCTCTAACATCGGTTAATTAACAAACTTTATAAATTATTGATGCCACCACGGAGACTGTTGAAAGGGATACTTATAAAGAAAGTCAACCAGGGAAAATATTTTGTCCAAATGATTTAACGTAAGTTAGCAGAACCTAAACCATTACTTTGCATTTACATGTGGGATAACGAGTGACATAACCATTTCCTTAAATGGGTACACCTTATTCCAACCCACTTCAACCATGATGCAGATATGTTAAATTCTCAAAACCTAATGGCTACTACGCACACCACGGTGAGGGATAACAAAGTAATGCAGAAAAATGCAGGTTTGCATTTACGAAACCATTGCTTCACACATAAATTGGAAACACCAATCCTGCAGATTCCGCTTTAGAGTGATTATTTTCTACAACGGACCTTCCACTTTCGCTTTTGAACAACACTGTTACAAAAAAAAAATCACACTTTATCAAATATTCTCTAAAAAGGAAACAAAAATGCCTCATTTCCATAAACCTAAACCCTAAACCACAAATTTGTTGCAGTGGGTAAACCCAATACTTTTTCTCCACCAACGGGGAAATGACGAATCCCATCGTAAAATAACTTCAAAATCGGAGGAACAACAAACTTGGGGAATGGAGGAAGAAGAAACTTAGGGGATGGACGAAGAAGACACTTCAGAGATGGAGGAAGAAAAAACTTGGGAGAAGAAGGAAGAACAAACTTGGGGATGGAGAAAGAACAAACTGCTCTCCACTTCTCTCACGACTTCCACTCCTCTCTCTCTCCTTGCCCTTCACCCACTCCTGTCCCGAATTAACCTCCATTTCTCTCTCGCTCTCAACCTCTCTCTCTCCTTGCTCCTCACCCACTTCTGTCACTCCATCAACCTGCCTTTCTCTCTCGCACTCAAACATTCAATGTGGAATTGTGCAAAAAAAATTAAAAATTAAAAAAAACATTGTCACGTCAGGTAGTGAGAAAAGTTGTTAAATATTGGTTGTCAAAATATATATATATATATATATATATATATATATATATATATATATATATATAATAATGGGAAAGAGACATGCTTTTATATTTATGTCTCTATATTTACTAGGAAAATAAAACTAATAATGTTGATTATATAAATTGCATAAATTAACTTATAAATTTCGTTATATTTATAGATTTGTTTAATCTTAGTATTAGTACAAAAGTTATTGGACCAGACTTTAATAAACATATATACTAGGAATATCCCTATCATCATAATGAACCAGATAACCCTGAAGCGTATATGTATAATGTGTTCTGAGGAATTTATTGACTTTAAAAAATGTCGAAACTCCAAGTTAGTTTCAAAAAGTTTACTGCATAATGAGAAACATAAAAGGATCCAAACAAGGGAATTCAAACGATCTAATCCAACAAATATATGCAGAAATATACATACAATAAATTGCACTTTTTCCTTGCACAGAATTTTACCAGAAAATTTGGCAAAAGTGAAATGCTGCTGCAATATAATGACTGATATGAGAATCAATGCACATGGAACCCATCCACAACTATGACTTCTGCTATGTACATTTGGCATCTGTTCCCTGCCAGGGCAAGCTTTTTGTTCAACTATGGTAAATTACTATTGAGATTGTAAAATGGGGAAGAATATATTCCCAACACATGCTGAGAATATATGGTGTATGACTACTTAGGGTAAAATTAATAACAACAATAACATAAAAAAAAAAAATTAAGACATTTGCTCATTTTGGGTATTTCTTCGGTCCATTATTATCTTTTTTATTAACTAAAAACTTTGAAACTCTCTTTCTAAGCATCATTTGTATTTGAAGATGAGTCCAAATGTCCTTTAAAATTGCATATACAGTTCGAAAAAAAAAATGTTGTGTTTCCATCTCTCAATACATCGTGTTTTCGTTCAATCTCGTTATATTGAACATGGATTCAATGACTAATTTGGACTTAGTGGACAAGTTTTGAAAATTTATTCTCTTCAACTTAAAATTATGTTAATTTCTCCACTAATAACATATTAATAACTAATGTTTGTCGATCAATAAAAACAACTCAGAGTATTAGTTTTTTTTGTTCAATATTCCATCCATAGACAGCTTTTTTTAACATTTGGCAGATCATGACAAGCCCAAAATAACTAAGAACCAATGATGTTTAACATTTATATTTTTTTAATCAGGTTTAACATTTACCTCTTAATGAAAGCATTGTCGTGCAAAATGGAAGAATGAGAGCTAACCAATTGCAAATGATAGAATATTATTGTAAGAAACTTGAATGTATTTCCTATTAGCTATTTTAGTTGCAGTATTATAAAGAATTCATATTTAAGAATACTATTCAGATAAGTAATGCAGAATTTAAATTTATAATTTACATATATTTTAATTGTTGTTAATTTTAATTGTCTTATATTTTGAAAGCTAAATTTGAAGTTCATTTTAATACTTATAGCACAAAATTAAGATGCCATTGACAATAATTTTGACAATAAAGCAATGATGGAATTAATATATACTATAGATGAATTGATGACGATGGTTTCAGAAGGAATATAGATAAATATTATTGGGTTTCTTCTGTTGATTATTATCTAAATTAAAAAAGAAAACAATAATATATAGTTGAATTATTCTTCACCATCATTCAAATTTATTAATTTTTCTATGTCAATGATATGGACAACAATCTAAGAACATTACAAGAAAGAGAGATGAGATGGTAACAGTACTAAAGATCTTTATGTCTAATTTATGCTTTCATTTCTTACATCATCTATCATATACATTTTTTGTTTAATTATATAAGAAAAATAATGCCATGGATAGCTCCACTGAAGAATTTGTGGGTAATGAAATAAGGAAAATTTGTGTAAGATGTATAGTTGTTAACCATATTTGATTTGATTTAGTTTATTTTATGTTCGTTGTAGAAAAAATTTCACGCATATGAATCAATCTTATTTATTTATTTTTTCTTTTTTGTAGTGATCCTATCAAACTATTAAGTATGCAAACCTTGACTTATTATACTTTAGAAAACCAACATTACTAATTCCCTAGGTTTGGGTTTTTATCTATCTAAAGTGTTTCCAATATTCCTTATGTTCAACTTTTTAGTAGCATTAGGCTTATATTTTATGATAGAGAAGATGCTATCCATTGGTGTTGTTCTTGCTTGTACTCGTGATACCAATAACATAATATTTTTATATGGCATTTTTACATGATTTTATGATATAAATAAAAGACAATTAGTTAAACATATTGGAGGAATTATTTTCATTGAATGTTATATATATATATATATATATATATATATATATATATATATATATATATATATATATATATATATATTGTTAGGAATAGTCCAAGTGTGAACCAAAGTCCCACATTGGATAGAATAGACAGTTAAACACTATATAAGAATAAAGACTCATAATACCATTGTCTTAAGATTTTGGGGTTAAAGTGGTGTCAAATGCCTCTTATATGTGCAAGACTAATGTCATATAACCATATGGAACCACACTCTGTCAATGACTATAACCATAACCCATATATATGAAAGTATATATAACCCAACAGTGGTATCAGAGCCGATGGTTCGAAGTGACTAATTGCATAACCATAACCATAACAAAAAGGAGTCACCAGAGTGACTGATTGCATAACCATAACCAAAAACGGGTCACTCATACACTTGAAGGGAAATATATCATATGAAAAAAAAACAAGGGACTCACCCTTGAGGGGAGATTGTTGGGAATAGTCCAAGTGTGAGTCAAAGTCCCACATTAGATAGAATAGACAAAGTTAAACATTATATAAGAATAAAGACCCATAACACCATTGCCTTAAGGTTTTGGGGTTAAAGTGGTGTCAAATGCCTCTTATATGTGCAAGACTAATGTCATATAACCATATGGAACCACAATCTCTCAATGATTATAACCATAACCCATATATATGAAAGTATATATAACCCAACATATATATATATATATATATATATATATATATATATATATATATATATATATATATATATATATATATATATAAATATTTTTATAT
>Ga0214543_1012821_pt1 | contig 10902 bp, 10 predicted proteins | sample CNSS2metaG_FD_160094 | JGI IMG/M metagenome (GOLD analysis project Ga0214543, IMG submission 160094) | Root nodule microbial communities from cowpea collected in UCLA plant growth center, Los Angeles, California, USA - CNSS2 | ecosystem: Host-associated > Plants > Roots > Nodule | place: USA...
AAGTACTTTTAGATGAGGGTGGCAAAATGATACATTGTACTTGTTTTTTTCTAAGAAGATTGATACAAGACTTCTCTCACTCTTTTATCATCAAATTGATACACTCCATATCCTGATTTAACTTTAGTAGTATCCCATCAATTAAAAGAAAAAAGAGACTTTTTTAGCAAGGTTCAATCAATTGGTCAATTAGATATATTCAACATGTTTAAACATATGAATATAGTAAAATCACGCTCAGGTCAATATACTAGCAAAACACTTGCATTATAAACAGAATATAAAGAACTGATTCATTGCCAACTTGCAACCAGTTACAAAATATAGGAACTGATAGAGGACCTGGGGGAGTGGAAGAGTGGGTTTTAGAAGTTAAGAAAATTTTGCATATGATTAGAAAAAAAGGGTCGTGGCAATAGGAATGGAAACACTGAATGGTGATCCGACATTGGCAACGCTCTATGAACTAGTGGAAAGGGCAAACTCAAACCATTCATTCACAGTTGGATTTGCTCATAGTGTGGGACTTAGGTGTGTATATTTTCCCTTGTTTCATTCAAATTCACTAATTAACTGAACTGGAAGTAATTCCTACATAAGCGCATTAGAACATGGTGTTAAAAGGTTTAAAGATTTAACTGTCATGACATAATCTATTTCTGGAACAATAATAGGGTAAGTACAAGTAGAAATTAGTCAGTTATGGTTGTAGTATTTTGCTAGTAGTGAAAAGAATATAAAGAAAAACCAAGCATTGTAATTCTTGGACTTCAATAGAAATTATAATAAGCAGAAAAAATTTGTTGATAACAATCATAGAATTGCTTTGTCTCTTATGTATAATTTTTTACTACAAACATTGGAAAGTTTATAAATTAATTATTAAACTGAAGATTATCCTAAGATAACTTAGGTAGTGCTTGGCGTAACTTTATTAGCTTTACTTTCCCTTGAAAGGAGATAGCCAAACACATTTTGGTAAAAACTCCTATTAAAATGAAGTTTATTTTTTATTAAAGAAAACAGGGGAATACAACATACACACATATTTTTTAAAGATTAAGCGCACATACTTGAGCCTCCTTCCCTCCCATCTAGACCAGAACTACTTAATGAACTAAGAAACAAAACTTCCGGTTTGAAAGCTTTTTAAAACTCTTATTTTGAACTTGAACTTTAATTTTTTTCCTAGAAAGGAATTAAGAACCAATCACTTTACTTTTAGCATGATTTAGTCCTATCATTTAATAGATTCATGGTAAAAAGGTTCAGAAAAAGTTGTTATTCTCCAAAACTCCTTGTTTGTAGTTTCTTTCAAAGTTGGACCTGAATTTATGACATTTTTTGAATGTTCATACTAATTGTTCTGTTTCAAACAACATTATTGCTGAGATTGAATCATTCTCAGTGAAAATCTGATAGCATGGTGCTTAAAGGAATCAATTGAAAAAACACGAATAAGTCTAGTTAATGTAGAGTGAGATAATTAGAGTAGAAAGAAAATGTTTATATATTGGTGCTAATGAGGTTGGTATTCGGATGGGTTGAAAGTTTTTTTGAAAGCAAGGTATTTGTATGATGTTTGCTGAGTTATTTATTATATTCTTGTACGTGAATTACTTTCATATTCCATCAATTTTTGTATACGATAAAATAGTAATTTTGATTTGGCTGATTATTTTTAAATTACTTTATATTCACTTCACTTTGATATGGAAGGAAGAGCGATTTACTATTGAATTTATTTGTGTTAATATTTTATTAAAAAGTTGATAAGGATTAGTTAAATTAGATATATTCATCGGTGCTTAAATGTAGAAGTTGTATATCATATTCATCAGCGGTGATTTTCATAGGTTGAGAAGATTGATTTGGTTGGACATATCCAAACTCTACTGCTGAAAATAAAGGCAAAAACATCAAATTATAGAGTTGATGATAGTGGTGGCAGTTAGAAGAAGCTTCACCTTCAAAGCCAATACAAGCAATCCAAAGGTTGGCCCATTTATCTTAACACATTTTTTATCATATGTGATATTAAGATTGACAAAGTATGTCTATATATGATAGGAAGAAAATAGTTGAATGGTGATTGATACACAATCAGAAGATGCATGTCACTTATTTTCTGATACAAAAACGGGTGTGAAGGGAATGATGAGAACAAAAGAAATATTTTCTACTTATTTGTGGTTGTAGATATGTCATCAGGATGTAATAAAGACATTGCTAAACCATCTTTGCTTATTGCCAAAAAGGGGAGAAAGGGGACAATGAAGGGAAGACGACCAAAATATGTTCTTATATTACCATAACAAAAAGCACCACAACAAAATCCTTCTACAACTTCAATTGTTGTACCAATTCCTTCCCAACCATCAAAAGTTGAATCTACCCCTTCCTAACCCTCCATTGACCAACCCATACCTTCTCAACCCCCCATTGTTCACCTGTGCAACCTCATGTTAATGAACCTACACCTTCATCTATGGCTTCCCAATGTGTTGGTGCTAGATTGACATCATTATCTTCCCCCTCTCAACAAAATGATACACAAACCTCAATACCCACCCGATCTATTCAGAATGTACTTCAAGAAGACCAACACATGTCTACCGAAGAAGCAGGTGAACCATCCATAAATGAAGATGATGACCCTCATGTTGGTGCGATGCTTGAAATTATTGAACCTTGTAATGATGGGTAATAATCAACACTAGTTGAAATTATCTTTTCTTTTATATTATATGGTTTTTTTTCATATTGACATCATATTTTTCAACAATAAGTTTATATTTTTAGATTTTACCCAAGTAGAGTTGCCTCCAAGACAATCACAAAGACAATTAAGAAACAATATGTTGAGCCATGGTTGACTTGGGGTGCAATGTTGGATGAAGAGAAGGAGGTCTTCTTCCAAAGGTTCAAGGTAAGTTTATATTTGTAACCTACCCTTTACTAAAAATTTCAATTAAGCATATTTAATTTATTTGCATATATTGTTTATTGTAATAATCAATATCTTAACTACTATATTATCTCTTAATGTAGAGAAAGGTTACTTGGAGACCTGAACATGAGGAGAAGATTAGAAAGATTTTTAACACAAAGGCCTCTCATAGACTTTTTGAAATCTTCATGGAAGCAAGAAAAACTGGGAAAAAACCTTATTGGATGTTTGGTAGAGTATGGAACAGTTTGCTTGCTAAGTGGAACCAACCCGAGTTTCGATCAAAGAGTGCTCGTAATCAAAAGAATCCAGCATCTAAGAAGGGTGGATGTTTGCACATAGGTGGCTCAATCACCATCCATGAGCATGCCCTTCGCATGTATGTACATTAAAAAATATTGTTATATAACTTGATTACTATTTTATCATGATTAATTAGTTTTTGTTATAAGTAGAACAGTTGGGTCGTCTTGTACATTTTGATGAGCTTTTCCACCATACTCATGTTCGAAAGAATACTGGTGATTTTGTAGATCACAGATTTAAACAAACATATGTATTTTCTCTAACTTCTTAGATCTTTCCTCCTTTTTAAATATAAAGATTTGCCATTATATAATATGTCTATTTTTGAATAACAGGAGGAATTTCAAACTGTATTTTCCCAAGCAAGATCTGAGGTTGCTTCTTGTGGTGAATGAGAAGAAATATCTCCATTGGACCCTGATAAGGAGGAGAAGTTAAGGAAAAATAGTTGGTTAGTTGTTGTTGATGGCAAAAATCCTAAGGGACGAGTATATGGGGTTGGAAAACTGAATGAAAATCATCTTTCCGGGAAAGCCTTCACACAACAACCATCTAGTTCTACAGCTATGGATTCACAAAAGATTCTAAGGTTGGAAGAAGAAATTCATCAATCTAGTGAGGAGTTTCGTCAATCTAGGGAGGAGAATCAACGACTGCAGAGAAAATTAGAATTCCTAGTAATTGTTGTTCTCCCTCTTCTTCCTTCCGATGCACAAACCATTTTGCAAGACATCAATGAACAACCACAAAATGAGGACCAAAACCAAGATGATGCTCAGGAGAGGGACCACCATAATGGACAAAAATCTTCTCATTATGCAGATTATTAGTTAGGTTTGTAATTGTAGGACTTGACCTATGTAGATTATTTGTTAGTTTCTTAATTTGTGTTATCTACTTTATTTTATATTTGTAGTTTTTAATGTTTTTGTGTGATGATATGAATGGTGGTAAACCTTTGGGAAACTATATTGTTATATTTGAAGGTGTTATTTGAATGCTAGGATGTTTGTAGGATCTACAGGTGGAGGCCAACTTTTATGTCTAGACATCACTTCTCTTGTCTATGATATAAAACTACTAAATTTTCTATTCTAGAATCTTTTATGAGTTATAATTAAGTAGACAAAATTGTCTACTGCATTGTTTACAGGTAGAGTTTAGATGTGAGTCCTGACATCAATCAATATATGTTAAAATATTTAATAATAATTTTTAGAAATTAAAATTATTTTAAATTTTTTATAATATTATAACATTACTTACGAAAAGTTTCGTATGTAAATTACTTACGAAGGCTGTCGTAGATAATTACCTACGAAGATTTTCATAGGTAATTTACATATGCAGAATGTTTGAGATAGTTACCTACGACAGTTTTCGTAGATAACTTACCTACAAAGATTTTCGTAGGTAAATTACATACGCAGAATATCGCAGATAAATTACACATGATAGTTTTCGTAGATAAGTTACCTACGAAATATTTCGTAGATAACTCTAGTTGTAAATTATCCATAACTATTTTCGTAGATAATCATGTTCGTAGGTTATTCGTAGATAATTATCTACGTCCTCTTTTTGTAGATAACATTCGTAGACAGTTTATTTACGAAGACAGAATTTTGTAGATAAAGTTACCTACCAGCTCAATACCTACAAAATTTGCTTCGTAGGTAATTCGTAGATAACAACGCATTACCTACGAAAAGAGAACATTACCTATGAAAAATTGTCGTGGATAATAGGCAGATTTCTTGTAGTGTGTTCAACAAGCATTGAACGTGTGCCCTCCACATGGATCAATCATTAGGAGAGAATGTTTGATGTTTGTAATTCACATTGTAGACCTTGTAGCATTAACTTGATGTATTTGGTCTTTATTGTGTTTTTTAATATTTTGAAATATTTTTCAATAGGTTAAAATGTGCATTTAATTTGTTGAATGGATTTTCAATAGGTTAAAAGGTTGGTTGTAGTAGTCTTAAACTGTGACTTATTCAATTAGTTGATTTATTTTTTAATCGACTAATTTCACTTAAGTAAAGTGAAATCAACCGATTGATTTAGAAATCAACATGTTAAATTTTGTAACAGTTTGACTATAAGTGATGTGATTTTCGAAAGAGAGGTAACAAGACCATTTTTTAGCACGAAATTGTTCTGGAAACCTTGGAATTCTCTCTCTTTCGTGATCATTCAGATTTCATCTATTGAAGATTGCTCTTGGATCAATTCTTGGAGCTTTTGGCTTGTGTTTGGAGCTTGGAGAAGGTGTTTGTGGTAGGTAGGGTTGTGCTACTACTGAGGTTTGATCTTTCTCAAGCTTTGTGTGTGTGCCTTGTGGTTTTCCAGGTATGCAAGAGGTGTCTTGTTGTGCTGGTGTGATTCAAGAGTCTTTGGTGTGTGTTTTGCTTATTTTGAAAGTATAAGAGTGTAAACTTTGTAAATATTTTGAAATAATGCAAAGTTAGGCTCGACTTGACTTGGCAAACTGGATGTAGCTCAGGTTTGAGTGAACCAGTATAAAAATCTTGTTCTCTAATCATTTTTCTAACCCTTCTCTCTTGCATAATCATTTAAAATTTAAAGAACTTGAATTTAAACTGTCTTTTTCATATTCTTGAGTGTTTTGGTGGCATCTGCAACATTGAGCATGTTTGCATAATCAATTAGAACCTGCCTTGACTATTCTTTTTCATTGTTCCTGCTCCAAATCGTAAATCTACATTTCTGTATTTTTCCTAGTATTTCAGTCGATTGTTTTTCTGTTTTTATCGATTGATTATACCAGAATAGAATCTATTTAGTTAAATCAATCGAATAACTCTGTTTTTGACCGATTGAAAGTATATTATCCAGTGGTTTTTGCATCCAAACTTGATGATCAAATTGATTCAATTAAAGATACTTTTTAGACTTTAAAGATTGCCTAAATTTTTAACTAGCCAATTCAACCCCCCCTTCTTGGCATTTAAACCATTTCAAATCTTACAATTGGTAAGATTTGAACTACTTGAAATGGCTGAAAACAAGTTACCTTTTGCTAAAGGTGCCTCAATTCATATACCCCCTATTTTTACCGACATTAATTACCAATTTTGGAAAATTAGGATGAAAATCTTTATTGAATCAATAGATCAAGGGATATGGAATGAAATCATAAATGGATCATATACTCTTAAGCATATTGTTGCAAATGTGCAGGTTGATAAGCCTTAGACTCAATGGATTGAGGAAGAAAGGAGGAGAGCCCAATATGATTGCAATGCTAACAATATCCTCATGTCATCTCTCAACATGGATGAGTTTTTTTTGTGTTTCATAATGCAAGAGTGCCAAGGAAATGTGGGAGGTTCTTGAATGACTCTTGGTGGTGCATATGACCATGAAGCTGGCTCAAGTGGTGCAAATCAAGAGGAAGAACCTACTGCTGGTCCCATGGACCTAATTCCCTACAACCCTCTAGAGGATAAGGGCCCTATGTATTCACATTTTGAGAGGTGTTGGCACAAGCAAGCTTGAAGCAAAGAATTGATAAAGCCTTGTGCATGAAGATCATAGGTGTTTGATGAAGATTGATGAAGATCCACTTGAAGATTAAGTTTTGGTGTGTTAAATCTGAAAATAACATGTTAAATGTAATGTTTTTGTGTTATATCTTGTTGGTAGGCTATATGACATAGGTTAGATGTCTTGTGCGCCTTAGTGTGTCTCTTTTAATCTGTTAAAATGGGTTTTAACAGGTTAAAAGGCTTGTTGTATATAGTTTCTAATATGAATGCATTCACTCTTTTGAATTATTTTTCAATCGATTGATTTCACTTAAGTCAAGTGAAATCAGCTGATTGTACGAAAAATTCAATGGACTGTTTTCACTTAAACTAAAGTATATAAGTTGTGTTTTCGCGAGCAAAGGTGCAAATATGAGTATTTGAGCACGAAACTTTGTCATTCTTCTCTAGAAAGCTCTCTTTCTGCAATACACAACTACAACTCGTGGTTTGAAGATCTTGGTTGATCTTAGAGGCATTTTGGCTGGTGAGTAGGTTGAAAAACACATGTATGGTTGGCTAGGGACAGCGACCATCAGATTTGGATGTTCTTGTGCCTCTGGTTGGTTTGCCTGATGTGATGTTAGGTCTATAAGTGTGATTCATGCAAGTTGTGTGTCTAGATTTTTGTGTGAGTCAAAAATCTTGTGAGTTTTTTTGTTCAAAAGTGTAATCTTGGTGTGTGATTTGTAAAACTTTTGAATATAGTGGAAACCAGGCTCATGTTATCCTTGTAAACTGGATGTAGCTCTGTGATTGAGTGAAGCAGTATAAAAACAATTGTGCAATTCTCTCTCCATCATCTCACTCACTTTGAATCACTTTAAAATCTCAAGAAAGCCATCCAATTCGTTCTTTGGTGTGATTTAATGCGTTCTTGTGTAATATGAGGTTGTATACTTGTTAAAAATATTGATTAGAACAAGTCTTGTACGTAAAAGATTGTTATTTGAGTTGAATTTGCGAATTCTGCATTATGCATAAATCTCCAATATTTTAGCCGACTGATTTGTCTTTTTAATCGACTGTTTCATAGCTCAAGAATAAATTAGTCTGCTGTTTTTATGTTTTAATCGACTAAAAGTGTACTAGTCTGTTGTATTTACATCCAAACTTTCCAGTCTATTTGATTCAATTGAAAAGAGGTTTAAGCTTTAGAAAAAGTTTCATAAAGCGAATTCAACCTCCCCCCTCCTCCCATTCTTGGCTAAAATCACCATTTCAAAACTAACAATTGGTATCTAGAGCAAGCTTCTTAAAAGGTGTTCAAGTTTGATAAAAAATCTTTTGAAATGGCTGAAAGTAAACTCCCTTTTGTTGAAGGTGCCTCTATTCATAGACCAGCTATGTTTTGTGGCCTAAACTATCTGTTTTGGAAAATAATAAAATAAAGAAAATAATAAATAAAGAAAATAATAAATATGAGTCATTTATTATATCATCATTTCCCAAAACATAAAAGCTCCCAAGCCATCCTATAAGTGTTTACAATTTATTTCAAAATCATAAAACATAAAAGCTCCCAAGCTATCCCCGCTCCGTCGCTTAGCCTTACCAGATCCACCTGCAACATCATCTGCTCACGTGTATCGCGTACACGATCATCGCCAAACACAAGCAAATAGGGTGAGCTAATAGATTAAAACATATATACAATGCATTTATATATAACACAATCACACCAAAGGAATTTCATCCTTTGATTTCATACCACATGGCCACAATCATGTTAACCGTGTTCTACGTCTTATAGTGAATACCTCAAGATGTCTTACTGCCATACCTATCAGACACAATCGATAAAGCACGTGCAGGAAACCATGCTACGGATATAACACTGTAACGAAAGGTGGAGTTCCCAATACGAACATAGTTTGTAATGTTCCAAGACTACCAAACTCGTTGGTCTTATACCAACGAGGGCAATCTATATAGACCCGTCGTACGGGCCATAACCCGCACACTCACACCGACAACACTCACCAATCCGAGACAACTGAAGAGTTCCTCGTGTTCATCCGCCATCCCGAGCGACAACTCAAGAGATGTTATTCTGAGCCACAACTCAAGGAATACCATGTGCTTAACCCCTATCTCGAGCCACAACTCAAGGGATACGTTCCGAGCCACAACTCAAGGAACACTAGCAAGCCGACCTTTAAGGCATCACTAAAGCATTGTAGATTATGCACATCAAGAGTAAGAAACATCAATACTACTGTAGTGCCGCCAGGCGGTTCCTGCAACTCTGGTGTGGCACCTGGCGGCAAACTAAGTGCCGCCAGGCGGTTCCTGCTGTTCCAGGAACCTAGTACTTCTTCCTGCACCTGCGAACTCCAACCAGTCCCAACTATTCTAATTTTAATTGGAATTACGACCCAATGGCTGCACTCTTGTGTTTAATTCACAGTTCATTCCTAAAATCCCCCAATATACGTATTTCCATCAACATTTACCACTTAACATAGTGCGAATTGGATAATCCCAAATAATCAACCCTAAAATCATGTTCACACAATTTTACACCTAATCGAACCTTTAATTACATCTAATTCAGCGAATTCTGACTTCCAATCACTTCCAAACCATTAGTAATATCTTTTCCCCCTATCAGAATCCACCCAGAACCCCAAGAACAACGAAATTGAACCAATTTGGTCTACGTCGCCTGGCGAGTGTTCATCACCGTTAGGCAGTTCAACGAAACCCAGAAAAAACTGGGTGCATGCTTGTGTTTCCTGGAGGTATAGGGCTTCACCGCTAAGCGGTTCCTCGTAGGAACCCATAAAACACACCAAACTCATGAGTCGTTTGGTAGCTATGAATAGCTCGCCAGGTGGTTTCTAGGAATTATGGAAAGCAAAGACATATCAAGATTGAATGTCCTAATGTTAACAAAGAGAATGAGGAGGTTGATGACAGGAAAAAGGAGAAAAAGGCCAAGGAAAGACGTGCCTACATAGCTTGGGAGGACAATGATGATTCAACAAGCACTCCATCTCAAGCAAAAAGTGAGGAAATAAATTTATGCCTCACGGCCGGATATGAATCATCCTCATCAAGACAAGTAAGTTCCTTGTCTTCTAAAGATAAAAATGACTATTACCAATTTTGCATGACTTTGAAGAGTTGCATAGTGAGGCAAACAAAATTGTTGTCATGAACAATTGGCTAAAAGGCTTAAATAGTTGGGTAGAAAACAGAGTTAGCCAACTAGAATCAGAAACAATCAACTTAAAAACTGATTTTGAACATTTGGAAATGATTTACAGCAATTCGTCGATAGTTCTAAAAAACAACTAGCTATAAAACCTTGTGAAAACTGGACAACTTTGAAAAATCAAGTGAAATATCTTTTGAAAACTTGTGCAAGGTTCAAAAGAGGAAAAGCAAACCTGGAAGTTGCTATTGGCTCTCAAAATTGTGTTTTTGGGAAGGCTGGACTTGGTTATACACCTATCCATGAAAAGAAAACCAAGAAGTTCTCTAGTTTCTTTTCCAAGAGTGAGCCAAATGTTATGCCATTCATTTCCTACAACTATTGTATGAAGAAAGTTCATGTTCTACAGAATTGCTATGCTAGAAAGTATGATGTACCTAAGGGATTTATGAAATGGATCCCAAAAGGATCTAGAAAGGCATAACAATGTTGGACCCAAACTATCAAAGGGTACCATGTAATACTATGTTGTTTTGCAGGTCATAAAAGATGAAAAGAAGGATTTATGATACCTAGATAGTGGTTGCTCAAGGCATATGACAGGAGATAAGACCAAATTTGCAAAGTTCGAGTTGAATGAGGAATGGTTTGAAACCTATGAAGACAACAACAAAGGAAGAATCCTTCGAAATTGAGTCATAACCAATGGATCCTCTTTCAACATCAAGAATGTGCTGCTGGTAAAAGGGCTGAAACATAATTTGATAAGTATAAGTCAATTATGTGACAAAGGCTTTAAAGTCATGTTTTATAATTTTATAATTTTATAATTTTATAATTTTATAATTTTATAATTTTATAATTTTATAATTTTATAATTTTATAATTTTATAATTTTATAATTTTATAATTTTATAATTTTATAATTTTAT
>Ga0214543_1012822_pt1 | contig 10902 bp, 3 predicted proteins | sample CNSS2metaG_FD_160094 | JGI IMG/M metagenome (GOLD analysis project Ga0214543, IMG submission 160094) | Root nodule microbial communities from cowpea collected in UCLA plant growth center, Los Angeles, California, USA - CNSS2 | ecosystem: Host-associated > Plants > Roots > Nodule | place: USA...
AAATTATTTCAACTATTTATTATTATCCTTCCAAATTTTCTCGTTGATATCATTAACTTTTATGTTTACAGCGTTTGATTTTGGATTTGTTATCATTAAGTTTTCTCATATAACTCAAAATTTCTTAATTTACATAAAAATTAATTTTAACTTGTACAAAAGTTTATTTTATTTATTTATCTCATAAAATTATTTAGGTAAAAATTTTATCCAAAAGTCCATACATCCATTTTAAACAAAAAAAAATTGCATCATGATTCCTTCTTGGAAGTTCTCTTTTCATATAATTTTTTTTTTTGTTTCTACAATTCATTGGATACTACAAAAGTTGACAACACATTTTCAATTTATTAGTTGACAAAACTGACTTGTAAGATAAAGTTTGCACTTACTTATATATCTTATATTGATCTTCTTTCTAATGTCATAATTTATGGTTGATAGTATATTAAGATATAAACTTTAAATCTAACTCAATTTTATTAAACCATCTTGTAAAGTAAAATTTATATTTATTTATATATTTTTAATTGACTTTATGTGAGACGTTCAATCAAGATCTAATGTCCTATTTGTGTTTTCATGTGGAAGTGAAAAATTGTCCATTACGAAATATGTTATCCAGAATCTAATTTGACACTTTCATTTTCGAAAACATATTCTGGATAGTTTTTTCTTCTACAAAAATTAGGGATAGCATTTTTCGGTTTACGTATTACACAACTACACTTTACATAAACAAGTGAAGAAAGAGGGGATAAAATTCTAGGGTTAAAAAAATGAGTTAAAAGATCGGTTTTATCAATTCACACATTCAATATTGGGTGTAGGAAGCAATTGCCATTGAGGAATTGGTAGTGGCAGACTTTGTTGATGAAGACTTTACATAAACTATTGTTACAATTGATATGTCTGAGACATGCTTGCTTTGAAAAGATTTCACTTGGGAAACCTACCACTGAGGAAACTATATTTTTAATTCAGCTGATAAATATTCTTTATTATTTTAGTAAGCAAATGATGAATGTTATGAATTCTCTCTTTTTTTTTTCCTCGGAGGTAGAATTGAAGAATTGAAAAAGACCAATTAATTTGTTGGAATATATAAATCAATAAAAAAAAAAAACTTTTCTTACAATTTCGATTTAATGTTTGAATGTTTAAAATGCGCAATTGTTGTATTGTTTTGTGCAATACTCTGTCATTCAATTAACGTTGAAGAACTAATTTGCTACTAAAATGTATTTGTTAAACTAATTTTAATATAAAGTAGTAAAAGTTTAAAAACTAATTATTCAGGACTAAATCGTATTTTTTTCTATTTTTCAAAACTAAATTGTTCATTTGTTTACAAATTTAACGCCCAAATCGGTCATTTAAATAGTTTAAATTTAAAATTTAGTACAATTATTCTCCATTTAAGAGTAAATATAGAAACTATTCTTCTACAGAAGAATCCATACTTTCAATCTAAATCCCCTAATCGTGTACATTAAGTATAATATCTTGTATTTACAAATAAATGGAGCAATCCTCAATAGCAATTTTTACTTGCTCGCCTGCATTTTATAACCTAGTGTAATATTAGATGCTAAGAAATTGATATTGAAAACTTTTTACTTCCATGAACTAAAAAATCCAATCTAAGACTAAGGAATTGTTCAATTGTTTTAAAACATAACCTGCAGGTAAAATTATTCATTTAGCTCCTATGGTACAACAAATTTTACCTTTTTAATCTCTATTTAAATATCATTCCTTTTAGTCTTATTTCCTGTACTCTCTGAACTTAAATGACAGTAAAAGAAATTAAAAATAGAATTTACAAGTAAATGGTATTTGTAGAGACTATAATGAATTCCAAACATGCCACAGGGGTTCACAGTCTCCTCACTTACTATAATGGTGGAGAACTATGCACAAGAATAGTTTCCAGAAGATCCAATCACAATTGAGGCTTTGCCACAGTTTTGCAATGGTGCTACTAGAGATCATATGCTGCAAATAGTGTTCCTTTTTTCAATAGGAATTAGAGACACATTCATAGACCACACATATTACTATATCAAAGTATACAGTGACAGAAAATATGATAGAAGAAATATGGATTCTTAAAATTGGTTTATCGATTTCTGATGTTTCTTATGCTGTCTCAAGAGAACAAAATAGCCACAAGAATATTCATATCCTATAATAGATGATAATAACGATAAAATCAACAAACAACAATTATCAATAAATTAAACATCATATATTCATTATACATGGTTAAACTATTGAAAGAAAATATGGATAAGGTATACCCACATATCAGTAAATAAGTTCTTGAAGTTGATATCGAACAATCTTTAAGCCACTGTGCCAAGTCCTAATCTTGTTGAGTATGGAAAATTAATGATGATAGCCCTCCTTGGTTCACATGATCCTGTCTACATCTTCAAAGCAGCCCTTGCCATGGCCAAGGCACCATCAAAGTTTTGGTTTCCACCAATAAATCCACTCATGTGCACAAAAACACAGCCAGGAATTCCAGCCTCCTTTGACAGTTCTTCATCCCTTAATCCTCGCCACTGCAAGGGAAGAGCCTTTCGGCTATCAAAACTGTCAGGAGATACTGCAACTGCCTGCACTCTCCATTGTTTGCTTCTTTCATCCTGTAAATGACATTAGGTGATGTAAAGAAATATGTAAATGTGTAACAGAACCTAGACTAGATATATATTTATCATTTTACCATAAGATTTGTTAGAACTGACCAGGAACAACCCGTTCAACCGGAAAACCATTCCAGTGTCCAATCCATTTAAATTATAAAACTGGTTTTCAATTGAACAGGTGAAAAACTGGAAAAACTGGTTCATGACAGTTAAATAAACAATCCCTTTTTGAAAAAAAAAAAAACAAATGTTATTTTCATTTCTTTTCTTATCAAGAAACTTATTAACTTCAAAGTAGTAAGTTGGTTTATGTTTAATTCAACCTTGTATAACTAACCTGTAAGAAGAGATTTGCACCTCACTTATATACTATAACTTATTTGTGTACTTCTAATTTTTGGTAGTGTATTACTATATTATGAAATTATATCTCTAATGTTACTTTTCATATATTTTAATCACTATTATTTTTTTTAAAGTGGCTCATCAAGTGAACCTGAACTGGTGCCTTTGACTCATTCAATGACCTGACTGGTTTTCAAAACATAGATGTGAAGAACCTTTCCATACAAAAATTATAGACTTAACTTTGAAGAAAAATTCTAACAGAAATTCAATAAGTGAAAGAAATCACTTATCAAGTACTAAGGTTTCACCAATGATTCCAAAATTTCATTTTTGAAAAAGGAAAATGGTTGAAGAGCTCATATTGACTAGAAATAAAACTAAATTATAATATATAAGTTAGTAATCTCATCTTAGAAGTTAGTTTTGAGGAGTTAAATTAGACTTAGTCCACTTCTTTATATGGTACAAGAGTCATTCAAAATTTATCGTGCCAATGTGTTGGGCCTCATGTCACCAATTAATAGGTTCTCCCCTAGTCACACACTCGAGATATCTAGTTCTCAACATGAGAGGGTGTTGAAGAGCCCACATTGACAGAGATAAGGCCAAATTATATAATATATGAGTGGATGCAATGCAAACCTCACCTCAGAAATTGATTTTGTATGATTAAATTAGACTTAAAGTTTATTTCTTAAGAAAAATTGTATTTATTTGGTACTAAAAACCACCACTAGTACAAAATAGACTATCAACAAATATTACATTTCAATAAATTTTGACTTTTGATCCCCCGTTTTGATAACATACCAGTATTTTCCAAGGCCAAATTATATAATATATGAGTAGATGCAAACCTCAACTTAGAAGTTGATTTTATATGATTAAATTACTTAAAGTTCATTTCTTAAGAAAAACTATACTTATTTGGTACTAAAAACCATCACTAGTACAAAATAAAATATCAACAAATATTACATTTAAGTAAATTTTGACTTTTGATCCCCCTTTCGATAACATACCAGTATTTTCCTAGGCCAAGGTCAACGATAAATATTTTTGACTTTCTGATGACATCCCGATGAACTTCTTACTTAAAGATTTTTTAAGTGAAGGAAATTGTTAGCACAAAGAATCTAACCTATGCCCTTCAAGTGGACTATTTTGATCTTACTACTTGAGCTAAACCACATCCGCATGCAGTCATTAGAGTTTTCTATGTGTCAATAATGATTGTTGGAAGTCCCACATCGACTAAAGATAAGACAATTTCATAGTATATAAGTTAGGTGCAAACCTCACTTTACAAGCCGATTTTGTGGGGTTGAGTTAGGCTTAAACTCCACTTCTAACATGGTATCAGAACCATAATTAAAAGTCTATCCTAACGAGATTTCTTAGACATTCTATTCCACCCGCTATCAAGTCGCTATCGGACCACCCATTTCTAGACCCACGCACGAGATGTATATACTTCAGCATGAGAGGGTGTGTTGGAAGTCCCACATCGACAAGAAATAAGACAATTTCATAGTATATAGGTAGAGTGAAAACTTAACCTTACAAGTCAGTTTTGTGGGGTTGAGTTAGACTTAAACTCCACTTCTAACAATGATAAAGCCCATAGCTTTCCTATCTCTTTTTTTAACTTTTGTCTATTTTGGTGGAAATGGGATGGAAGGAACATAGGAAGGACTAACAACTTGCTTGCTCTAGGGAATGGAAATAGAGAAACACTTATAAGAAAAGAGAAAGAGGTAAGAAATAAAATTGAATGTATAATTGTTTGGTAGAGTAAAAATAGATAAAATAGAATAGAAATATATTTTAAAAATGTGATTTGATATAATTGTTAGCATAAGTAAATACGCATTATATCCTCAAAAGTTACAAACCAAATGTAGAAACTTCTCAAGTATTAATCGATTAAAGTTATTGATTAGTCAATTTTTCAAATTAAATAATCAATAATAAACTTTCGATAATAAGCTATCATTGAACAATATTGATGTATGAAGGTTTATTTTAAACAATTTTGCTCATAGGGAAAGATGGGTAAAACAGTTTTTTACTCCCTTGGTAAACGGTGTTTACTGTCGTGTGTGTGTGTGTGTATTTATATATATATATATATATATATATTTATATATATATATATATATAAACGGTAGTCAAGATAAAACACACACACATATATAAGCACAACGCCAAAAAGCTAATTGTCGTATAATTACAAAACAGATATTGTGTACATAAAAACAGCCACAAGGCCAAGAAAAGTAGCTACCAACTCCACAAATTAAATAAACAACTATTGTTTGATGCTGCACAATTCAGCAACATATACTCCCAAAAAACAGTGATGTTGCTGCATAATAAGGGCAGTTTGCTGCTGCTACATAGATTCAGGAATATAGCCTACAAAAACTCCTACAAAACATCATCCTCGACTATCAAAAGTTCTTCCCTTTCCTCACTAACATCTTCAACTTCATCCTCATCTATTGAGGATTTCCCTACATGTTGACCCTGGCATTCAAGTTTCTTGGACCACTTTTACTTCTAGCTCCCTCATCAACATCAAAACACTCATGTACATTCATCCATGAAGCATGCATAACCAAGCAAGGACTTTCCCTTTACGGTTATCCACTCATCATCTAATTCAATACGAGACAAGTATATGGGATCATAGGTCTTTGTCTTCTCTACACTTTATCTCATCTCAAGTTTAATATTATATTTAACATACACAACTTTTATCCTTTGTTGTTCCAATTGACAATTTTTCTTGGAATGCACTTGACCAAATATACTCAAATTCATTCCGCATGCAATTCATTGCATGAGGCTAAAAATTCATATGGTTACTTGTTGATTCGAAAGAAAATATAGTGAATAAGCTACTCTAGGATATTAAGTGTGTTGTTAGAAGATTCTAGAGACCTCTTCATAATCTTTACTTTACGGTTAGAGTGCCAATGTACTACTTTAAATCAATGAACTGAATAAAATCTTTTCCCATTCAGATTAATCCTTTACTAAGTTAGTATCAAAGCTCCTAATCTTTGAGGTTCTACTTTTGCATTTCTTCTTTAGTGTCTTAGTTACGATTCCTTTTTGGGGTTTGCCTAGAGTGGACCTATTTCCTTTTGATGATTGGGGTTGCCTGAAGTGCACCTGGTTTGTGTTTCCTAGCAACCAACTCTGTCACTACAATTTCCACCATTGTCGTGATATGTCCATCACTTGAGTCATGACAAAATCAAAGCTACCACACACCTCCTCTTCCACTGCTAGTGAGTTTCATATGCCACAAATTTTCGATGCATGATAGCTCGTCCAACAACCATTCCCACTACTGCTTGCATCAGAGTACGTATCTCTCATTTGAAAGGAGCATTGTCCATGGCAACATTGCTCACATCTTGGCCATGGCAACTCCACCGATCTTTCAGACTTACCTGATGATAGTCACTTTTAATGAATGAAATTATCTCCAATGGGCTCAATTTATTAGACACATATTGAAGGGTACGAGTAAGCTCAACCATATTGAAGGAGAGGTTGTATCTCTGGATAACCCTAATTTCCAAATTTGGAACAATGATGAATCACGAATTATTACATGGCAATAAGGATCCACGACTACAAAAAATCAGTAGAAATTATATGTTTTACTCCAATGGGCCTATGAAATTTATGAAGACCTCACAAATACTTATTCTATGTGACATGATATTCTATGAAACATACAGAACTCTAATCTAGATCATAGCAGCAGCCTGTTGATGGCTTTTATATGATCGGATAAAAAAGAATCGGAGTTGCAGAAGCTGAATGTCTCCTGATACCATATCGAACCAGAGAATGCCGAAAAAAATGTATTCATATTCAAAACTGAGTGAATAGAAGATTACAGACTGAAAAACAATGATACAAAATGACCAAAAGTAATATTACAAATCCTATTGTAGCTTATCAAAAATATTTGCACCTCGAACAACATGCACCAATTAGTGTCAAAGGTAAAAAAACAACTACCACACATTATTTTGAGACTTAATGGAGGCTAGAAACAGAGAATAGAACCCGAGAGAAAATGAAAATAAGCAAATACCTGATATAGAACATATTTGATTGGAGGATCAGTTTTCAACTCCCCTTCAAGCTCGAATAAGTGCAGCTTCCACTGCAGAAAACAAAACACAAGCTAACAATTTCTGAAAGTACAATGCTAATAGTATTATGTAGCTGATACCCAGGGAGAATAAAAAACTGGAGGACTTGAAGTATTTTCAGAAGACAGATATATAACTGAACATTGGCCAAAGATGACCATTCTAGATCATAGCAGCAGCCTGTTGATGGCTTTTATATGATTGGATAAAAAAGAATCGGAGTTGCAGAAGCTGAATGTCTCCTGAATACCATATCGAACCAGAGAATGCAGAAAAAAATGTATTCATATTCAAAAATGAGTGAATAGAAGATTACAGACTGAAAGACAGTGATACAATGCTCTGGACTATATATACACGTATATAAATAATGCATTAACAGACTTAACTGATACAATAATACAGCTTTATGAAATTATAACATTTAACAGAATTATAATAGGAAAGTAAGCCAAAATAGTCGGTTCAATGTACTAACATAGATGTGCCACAACAGCTATGATCACACCACCAGGGATTTGTTTTGCTCCAAAACTACTAGTGTTGTTAGGTCACAAATCACACAACGCAGGAAAAAACTCACAGAAAACAGCTAGGGAGTTGAAAACAAGTATAGCCATCAACAGGAACTAAGAATCACAAGCTCGTATGTAAACTTATTTGATAAAAAGGTTATCATATCCTGCTTCAACTGATTGTATTCACTTGTGTGATAAGAAAATTATATCCTTTTTTCATCAAGAAATCATTGCTTCAACTGATTATATTTACTTGCATTATAAGAGAATTAGATCCTTTTTTCATCAAGAAATGTTGAGCTCCAGAAGATGTCTAAATAAATACACATTCAAGGATCAAACCATCATTTTCAGTATTAATATTCAATAATAAGAAATTTTGTACGTGAGATGAGATGCATACTAGTTAATTTTAGCATGAAAATTTACAAGATCCTCTAGCGTATTCGTCAACATGTTAAAACTGTTGAACATGTTCAAGCTTCAAATCATTATTTCTTAATATAGCACAGCTGAATAGAAATAAGTTGAATGAATCAAATTCAAATGTTAAACAAAATGTTAGAAGAGGCAAGAATTTTCAACTTACAGGACAAAATTTGGTCAAAACTAGAATTTCTCCACTAGGATCAACAGTCTGTCTTGCTGCTAAGGTCTCCATTACAATTGACCTTGCCGGTAACCATGACTTTACATGAAATCGAACACTCTACAAGTGAAGAGGGGAGCTATCTCAAACAACAAACCAAAATGTAAAACAGGCAAGATAATTTTTAAAACCACTTATTCCTGTTGAAGTTCAAAAAGAAAGTGCCCAAGAGACTCACATCCAGAAATTCACTGCCAGCAAGAGCCATGGCACGTTGAAAGGCCTCATTTTCTTTTTCAGCTGATTGATCAGGATCTGTCCAGTCCAAATTTAACCTCCCTACTCTTGAGGATAAATGAGTATTATTCACATATTTTGGAGGCTGGTCTGTATCATACCGATTGATCCCATTGTCTATAGCATCAATTGCCTGATATCATTAAACAATAACACTAATATCATAAACATGTAAGTTAGAAACATGCTGTTTTCACTGATCATCCATTTTGGATAGACTAACTAACCCCAAATTCACCATTAATTCCATACACCATCCTGCAGGCCTTTATCAAATTAACCCAAGAACAAGTGATTCATAGTTGAATGTCCCAAAACAAAAGTCAACCAAAGTCCTCTCACAATCAATAATTTGGTAATGAATATCAATAAACAAAAACTGGTCTACGGCATGAATGTACAATTTCCAGACATATGTCCCCATCAAAGAAACAAAAATTTGTAGCAGAAGTCATAGAAGTTAATAAGACACTAGACCACCCACAGACCAATTATTCGCAAAGCCTAGAATTAATTATTACCACACTTGTACTGTATATAGAACATAAATGGCTCTATGTGAGTATTGACATATTTCAACAAAAAAAAGTGGAAACATGGCATTCCATAACTACACCAGAACCTTGATATAATTGGGTTATGGTGCAAAACTGAATCCATCTTTCTCATTCTATTTCTATTGTTGAAAATCCCACATCAACTAAAGATATGACCAAAGTATATTATATAAGTGAATGCATACCTCATTATTCAAAACCAATTTTGTAAGGTTGAGTTAAGCTTAAAGTCCACATTTTATTATACAACATGCCAAATTCAAAACTATATATAATACAGATGAAATATACACTATACTTTGAAACACTCGCTATTGTAATGCAAGAAAAAAATAAAGAATGTTTGATTACTTGACCCGCAAATAGAAATGTTTAGGGCAGGATAAATAAGAATGGACACGAGGCATCAAGTGGATAAGCCTTGTCTTATCAAAGTCAGTTAACTACTTAGGTAGATAGACACATAGACAGAGAATGTAAACGAAGTTAGTTGGTTATTTGTTTAGACTCTCAAATCCTTCAAGCCCTATTTCTCTCCAGAGTTTCCCAAATCTAGTGGAGTCCGTTCAATATTTTTTTCCCCTCCTGCTAGTTCCCATTCTCTATTAAAAAGCATCTATCAGGATGTTTGACTCCTCTCAGCATCCATTTTCTGGATAAATTATTTCCTCAATCCCCTCAACCTAGATTTTGCTCAATTGGAAGAACATAATAACTAAAAATGAACCAGTACATAAGAGAATTAAATCAAGCAAGTTCATCCAAAGTATGCATGGAGACAAGAAGACAGGGACAATATTCAAAAATATATTACCTCCATGAAGCTCTTGTAAACAGCCAAATATATCTGATGGACATCTTGGTTTTCCTCATCTACCTTCAGTTCTTTGGCTATAATCTCCTTTCCAAAATGCTAGACAGAAAACACAAGCTAAATATAATTTTCAACGTATATTCACATTCAGAAGAAATTTTCCCACAAACAATTCAACATTGTACAAAACAGAGGAACTCACCACTGTGCAATTGAAGTACATGACATAAACAAAATGTCATAATAAAACCATGACCAAATAGGTGGTTTAGATGAGAATTTTACCTTATAAACAAGACCAGCACTGCTCAATTTAGTGGAGAAACCATGCCCAAAAACTTCTTCGAAACCCTTCTGATGATGATCATACCGATCTCGAGCAGGGTCATAGACTCCCCCAACATCAAGAACAGCATCAAGACCCTCCAACACCTAGAGATACAAAGTTTAATTTATGCAAAAAGCTTCAAACAGATATTACGCCACAAACTTCCACCCCATTCATTCGCTAAAGTCTACCCTAAACACATAGGGAAACATCAAAAAACCAACACCAGCAACAATATAAAACCTTAACACAACATCCCAACAAAATTTCCACTGCCACTCCCATTCATTCTTCACTGACAATTAAGTTTATATAAAGAAAACTCCCCCAACAAACCAAAATGCCGGCAACTCAAAAGGCAACACCGTTGTCCACATTTTCTCAGCAACTAAACATGCAAACCATTAAGGAAATCACAACCCCACCCAGAAAAACAAAATTTCTAATCAACCAAAAGAAAATAAAAGTCATATTTCCGAAGACCAAACCAAAACAAAATGTTTTCCACAAGCCAAACCCCCAAAAATATCACATTTCACCATCAACCATACAAAAAACATCATATTTCCTCAGCAATCAAGCAAAAAAAAAAAAAAACAAAAAAAGAGGGGGA
>Ga0214543_1012823_pt1 | contig 10898 bp, 11 predicted proteins | sample CNSS2metaG_FD_160094 | JGI IMG/M metagenome (GOLD analysis project Ga0214543, IMG submission 160094) | Root nodule microbial communities from cowpea collected in UCLA plant growth center, Los Angeles, California, USA - CNSS2 | ecosystem: Host-associated > Plants > Roots > Nodule | place: USA...
CAACTAGGTTTCATTAATGTATACAAATTTAATAAATGTGTTGGTTCTCATGAAATTTTATTTGGTATTATAATCTAAAATATAAACAATTATAATTTTTTTCAAAATTTTATTATGATTATTATTTTTTCTTTGTATCATTTTGATCAAATGATGTATTATAACTTGTATCAGTGTATAAAAAAGAGATTCATTAGAATTTAAAAAATTGAAGTAAACAAACATTTAAAATATATTTTAATTTGAATATTTTTTTCCTTTTATATTTTTAAATCTTATCAACTAGGTTTCATTAATGTTTGTAAATTTAATAAATGTGTTGGTTCTCATAAAATTTTATTTGGTATTATAATCTAAAATGTAAACAATTATAATTTATTTTAAACTTTTATTATGATTATTATTTGTTCTTTGTATCATTTTGATCAAATGATGTATTATAACTTTTATTAGTGTATAAAAAAGAGATTTATTAGAATTAAAAATATTGAAGTAAACAAACATTTAAAATATATTTTAATTTGTATATTTGTTTTTCTTTTATATGTTTTAAAAAATATTTTTAAATTTTATGAACTATGTTTCATTAATATTTGCAAATTTAATAATTGCTTTGGTTCTCATGAAATTTTATTTGGTATTATAATCTAAAATATAAACAATTATAATTTATTTTAAAGTATTTGATATCGAAGAAACAACCATTCTTCTAATATTGAATATTTGATAATATTATGTTTCCTTTATCATAATATTTTTATTATTTTATAAAAAATAATTAAAATTAATATTGAAGTAGTAAGAAAATGGGTATGGGTATGGGTACGAGATTATACCCGTTACCCGGTGGAGATGGGGATGGACAAAAGTTTAATACCCGTTGGGTTTGGGTATGGGGATGGGGATGAATTTTTTTTACGGGGATGGGTATGGGATAGCAAACCCGTGCTTGTCCCGCCCCGTTGCCATCCCTAGTTGCAAGAAACGGTACCTTGAGTTTTCTCGATGCATACTCCGGGTACAACCAAATACCCATGGCAGCAGGGGACGAGATCAAAATTGCCTTCATAACGGAAGAGGCCAACCTTTACTACAAGGTCATGCCTTTCAGGCTCAAAAACGTCGGCGCCACCTATCAAAGACTAATGGATAGAGTATTCAAACCATTACTCAAAAATAGTGTCGAGGTGTATGTTGATGACATTGTAGTCAAATCACCCAACCCCCACCCAGCATGACCTAAACCTTACTAAGGTCTTCAACGCCATACGAAAATACAACCTACGCCTCAACCCAGAAAAGTGTACCTTCAACGTCAATGGAGGCAAGTTCTTGGGTTTCATGCTGACCCAACGAAGCATTGAGGCCAACCCTAAAAAGTGCAAAGCTATCATAGACATGTGCAACCCCAACAATGTCAAGGAGGTGCAAAGGCTGGTCGGAAGGTTAACAACCATTGCTCATTTCCTATCAAAGCTTGCGGACAAAACTAAACCTATGGTCAACCTGTTGAAGAAATCTGCCAAGTTCGAATGAAACGAAACATGCCAACAAAACTTTGACCAACTTAAGCAGTTATTGGCCACACCACCAATCTTAAACAAACCCCGATCTCGACTACCCTTGCTAGTATACATTGTAGTGTAAGATCCGAGAAAATTAAATAGTTAATTAAATAATTATTTAATAAATGCGGGTAACAGGAGCGTTTAAAGTATTTAATGCAGATACCTATGACGTGGAATGGTACTAGCTCAATTGGTTGAGAGTACTTTATTGTGTGTGACGGCTTGGGTTCGAGTCCTATGTGTGCCATTTGGGTGTTATTTAATTATGAATTTTTAAGTTATATATATATATATTTTTAGTGATGTGATCGCATAACCTTAAAATTTAAGGAATTATCACAATTGTAATTTGGTTGAGTTGGTTGTGCACTTGCTTTGTGATTGTAGGGTTATGTGAGTTCAAACCTTGTTGAGAACTAAATAATTTCTTTTTGCCAAATTTTCCTTTGGCATGAATGTGAAAGGGTTAGAAACCTAGTAGCCAATAGAGAGGTAACCTAAGGGTTGGAAAACACTTGGATAATTAAGCATTGATTAGCCTTAATCTATTTTTTTTATTAAAAATTCGTTTAAGGCACTAAAGGGTAATTAGGAGAGAGTAATTGTGAGAGAGGAAAAGGGATTAGAGGAAAGAGGCTGGGAGTTGAGCGTGAGGGTTTGGGTGGAAGTTTTTCAGAGGCAATTGGCAAGGTGTAGAGCAAGGAGTTGGAGTGCAAACCATTGTTGGAGTGCAAGCAAAGGACAAGGGTGGTTTTTGGGTTAAAGTCACGTTCAATCCGAATTTGGAGCGAGGATCAGAGGTAAGGGGAGTTGTTTTGCATGTGTTTAGTCGTGAACCCTATTTTGTATGTTGCTTGATTGAAATTGCATGCTTTCTATCCGTTTTTCGGCACTGTTTCATTGAGAATTCTGGGTTTTCCCAGAAACCGCCTGGTGGCATAATCCCTATCGCCAGGCGGCACATCAGTGATAGGCGTTGTTCTTGTTTTGGCATGAACCGCCTGGCAGCGATGAAATTCTGCCAGGCGGCGCGACACGGTTCGCGTTCTGTTTGGTGATTTTAATGTTGTTTGTATGGGAATCAATATGGTTTCTGAAATTGATTTGTATAGCTTCTACGGATACCTTATTGGTCTAAAATCAATTGAAATTCGGGATATGGCAAAGTTCTAGGTATACTCGTGCATGAATTGAATTGGGTTATTCAAGAGAGTAAAGATCGAGAAGCCTATATGAATTGAATTAAGAGCAGGAAACTAGTCCTTTATATATGTATTGTCATATCTCGGTGAATGTAAGTGATGGGAATGAATACTGGAAAAAGGGTTGAATCTGTCGCAGGTATGAAGAAGCCTGTTTTGGGCAGGCACTGATACCCCGCCTAGCGGTCAGGGGCTGTTATGCAAAATTTTGGTAGCAGAAACTAAGGGAGGAGCTTTAGAGTGGGTGAGGTTTAAGATAATTTGGTAACATAGGAAAGGGAAAAGTACTATGGTGATTAATTGTGTGGATGGTAAAGAGTTGGAAGTATAACTAGTTTATGGTGTTGGATGGAATATTAAGGGAAGAAAGGGATAAGGGAGAATTGTAGTTAATAGATCATGTTTTGTAAGCATAGCATTCGTTTATGTGTGACTGGATAAGTGTTGATTATGACTTACTGATTTTAGGTAACAATTGTGGATATATTCAATAGTGGATGATAATTGGTTATGTTATATTGCATAGGGTTAAAGTTATATATATTGGAGGAAAAATGTTGTTAGGTATGGCTATGCATGAGGAATTATGGGAAAAGTATTCTAAGACTATTGGAAGTAAAGTTCTGCTTATTACAATGTAGTATACTTGGGAACGTGATTGAAGGTATTGAATTGTTGACTATCTTCATAGATATGGATAAAGTTGCTTTACAATGATAATGCTCATGTATTGTGGAAACTTGAATAGATGGATTGACCATTGTAAAGTTTAGGTGCGTGATACTTATGATAGTTGTAGACTAACCATAAAGTGCATTCCATAGAGGAGTCTTTATTTGGGGCTTGGAATTGAGTCATGTAGCAGATTAGACTAATTGAGGTGCTAAAAACAAGAGGGGTTATGCTACTGATACAACGCCTGGCGGCACAGGTAGGTGTGCCAGGCGATGGGACTAGCGTCAGGGGTCCCTGTATTCCTTAGCGTCTGGCGGCAAGGTGTGCTCCGCCAGGCGGTGACTAGAAAACAGTGGCGCTAGAATGGCATTGGTGCCTGGCGGTGAGCTGGTACCGCCAGGCGGTCTGGAGACATTTCGCTTGGCGGCGTGTGGGCTGAGTCAGGCGGAAATGTTGATGTCCTTTGTTTTGTTTTGTGTGTTGTTTGAGCAATGATGCTACACTTGGATCGGGAGATGTTGTGCCATGAGCGGGTAGGTTCATGGATGGTGGTTAACACGTGACGATATGAACGGGGAGGTTCATATCCAGTTACTCTCACGTGGGGATACGAGCCAGGTAGGTTCGTATGTTCTGTGCTCACGTTTGAGAGATGCCACGTTCGGGGAGGTACGGGGCTGGCAAATCACATGTGTTGGACTACGGGCGGGTAGGTCCGTAGAGCAAGACTACGAGCGGGGAGGTTCGTAGAGGCAGGACCACGAGCGGGCAGGTTCGTGTGAGCATCATATTCCCGAGTCCGAGGCTAACCATTTGTGTGATTGAAGGTTATAACGCCTTGGGGTTAAGGTCTTGGCCAAGAACTATGTAGAATGAATAAGAAGGGTGTATGATTTATCTTGCATATTTTATATCTGTTATTTTATTTTCTCAGCTCACCCTTTTTGTTTGTGTATGGCGATGATCATGTGATTCGTTACACGGGAGTAGATGTTGATACAGGTGGTGCTGAGGATGTCCAGGCGACGAAGTGAGGGCTAGCTTTGGGATTAGAGCTAGGGGTTTTCCTCACATGTATTTTATTATGTTTTCATTTATGAACACGAATCTTAGGAACTTGTAACACTTTATTTGTTTATGTTATAAGTTTTGGCGCGTGTTTTTCATAAATTTAAATTTCACAGCATTGGGAGTATTATTAATGCAACTTTTGATATATTTTATTTCTTTTATTATTTATTTTAAGTAATATTCCATAGGGATGTTACATGCAGCATCCCCTAACGCCGTAAGTGCGGCACTCGTGCAAGAACTAGATGGCACCCAACAGCCCATATACTTCGTTAGCCGCATACTTCAAGACCCTGAGACAAGATACCAGATGGTAGAAAAGGTGGCACTCGCGCTAATCACAACAGCGCCTCCGACCATACTTCCAAACACATCTGATTACCGCCAAAACGGACTACCCTGTCCAAAAAATTCTCCAAAAGCCAGATCTTGCGGGAAGACTTTCATCTTGGTTTGTCGAGCTATCTGAATTCAGTATCCAGTACGAGCCACACGGCCCCATTAAGGCACAATGCTTGGCAGACGTCGCAAATGACCTACAAAACCAAGAACCCCAGCATGAATGGTGGACCATGCATGTCGACGAATCATCTAACATTAGAGGCGTCGGAGCAGGCATTGTCCTCGAAGGCCCAAAGGGCATACTCATTGAGCAGTCATTCTGTTTCACTTTCAAAACTTCAAACAACCAAGCTGAGTACGAGGCCATTGTCGCAGGATTACATCTAGCCCTAGAAATGGAAGCCAGATGCCTGCTATGCAAAACTGACTCTAAACTCCACTATCAGACACCTCACTGGTGAGTACCAGGTCAAAGATGACCTCCTATCACAATACTACCACCTGGTAATGAACTTGGTAGGGAAGCTTAAAGAGTTCAAGATCGAACACGTACCCAAAAGCGACAATATCAGAGTCGGCCTCTTATCAAAACTTGCAAGCACGAAAAAGAAAGGACGCTACAGGTCCCTGCTACAACAAGTACTCACGACCCCATCCATTCAAACACAAACAGAGTGCTTCGAGGTCACCACCAAGGAGTCGTGGATGAGTCCTTTCATCACGTACCTCAAGAAAGGGGAGGTACCAGCGAACCAAGAAAAAGGATAGGTCAAGAAGGCAGCAAGATACACGCTGATAACAGGGCAACTCTTCAGGAAAGGCTTCAGCAAACCACTACTCGGGTGCATTACGAACGATAAAGTGTCTTACGTCATGAAGGAAATACATGAAGGAACCTGTGGATACCACTCCGGCCCCAAAACAATGGCAACATGAATCCTGTGGGCCGGGTACTTTTGGCGAACAATGGAACAAGACTGCACCAACTTCGTCAAAAAATGTCAGCCTTGCCAAAAACACGGGCCCTGCTTCTATCTATACCAGGAAGAACTCCATCACATAATGTCACCCTGGCCATTCTCCAAGTGGGGAATGAACATCGTAGGACCTTTCAAACCCAAAAAAGGGCAAGTTAAATTCCTCTTGGTCGCAGTCGACTATTTCTCCAAGTGGATTGCAGCTGAGCTGCTCGCAAACATCATGGCCAAACAAGTCAAATGTTTCGTCTGGAAAAACATCATTTACAGATACGACATACCACACACTATCATCACAGACAATGGGTGACAATTCATTGACAAAGGCTTGGCGAAGTTCCACCAAAACCTCCACATCCAACATATCACCAGCTTATTAGAACACCTGCAGACCAACGACCAAACGGAAGCGGCGAACAAGGTCATATTAGGGCAATTACAGAAGAGGCTCGATGGCGCAAAAGGAAAATAGCCAGAGGAGCTCATAGAAATACTTTAGGCATACAAGTGCACCCCACAATCCTTGACCAAAGAAGCCCCATATAGCTTAGTTTATGGCACCGATGCGATGATACCAGTAGAGATCGGAGAACCGTCAATCAGGTAGACATATTTCGAACACGACCCCAACGAAGTACGTATGAACACGCACCTCGACCTATTCGTAGAAAGAAGAGAGCGGGGGGACATCCAAGACATGGCAACCAAACTTCGAGCAACAAGAAAGTACAAGTCCAAACTCAACCCCTGGTCCTTCCACAAATGGGACTTAGTCTAGAGGATGGCAAGTAAAGCCAAGAAACATGACGGCAAGTTTTCACCAAACTGGGAGGGGCCATTCCGTGTACTACAGGAAGTAGGCAACGACGCATATCGGCTAGAACGACTATCGAGAGAACCAATTCCCAACACCTGGAACATCTCTCACTTGAAATTTTATTTCAATTAAATCATGTATCGGCTAAACACTGTAATCCAAAGATGTACTCTTTCCTAACCTGGCATTTTTTTCCTAAGGAGGGTTTTGGCCAGGCAGGTTTAACCGAGCCATCTACCAATAATGAAAGTTCGAGGATTGCAAGCATATCTTTAACTAAGTGCACGAACTCTCAGCCTCTAATCTAAGAGCCGTCGGACGATCTCTAACAAAAATAAATCTCCCAGCCTCTAACCTAAGAGCCGCTGGTCAAGCGCAACCAACAATCTCCCGGCCTCTAATCTAAGAGCCGCCGATCGAGCGCATAAGAAAGCTCCCAAACTCACTACCAAGAAAACCACCCCATGCATCATATTGTAAAACTAAGAATACAACGAAGTAATTAAAACCAAACATAACAACAAGTCGTCCAGCGATAAGCACTCAAGATATTGCACATCCACTTAACGGAAATCGCAAAACGATTAAAAAACATCTCCGCATTTAAAATAAGTCACGCGCAAAAAATAATTAGGCAGACTCTGATCAAGTAGAAGGAAGTGAAACATATTTTTCATTAAACACCCAAATCAGCAAAATATCCATCTTTACAAAGATATCTACACAGATCACACAACCCACCAACAACAAGTCGGCACCCCAACTATAGAAACCAAATCTAACTACAGAAACAAGTTCGGCGTCCTCGCCCCTAATGACAATAACCAAAAACAAAGTTTAGTGACCTCGCCCCCAACAACTAAACTATTCATCAGCAACCTCGTCATTAACCTCCTTGGCCACTTCCTCTGCATCCTCTGCCTCTTCCTCACCATCCTCCCCCTCTGACACCACTCCATCAACATTGGCAGGAGGAGTCGTCACCCTACCGTCTCCTCATTCCCTACCATCACCGCCTCTTGCTCAGCCTTGAGGTGGCTAATCTCCGCAATATCCAGCATACGATTATTGTACACATCAAGATTCACGTTAAACCGGCAGTTGGTCACAGACACCTCCTTGTACAAGAAGTCCGTCTGCCTTAAAGCTTTCTAAAAACGATTAACGTGTTCTTAATAAATTGCCTGATATAGACCATAGATCTCACTGGCCTCCTCCGCCACAACATCCTTCACAGCACGAACCTCGTCTAGCTCAATTTGTTTCGCTTTCAGTTTTTTCTCCACCCTCATCACACTTCCTTTCAACCTTTTAACCTCAGCCTCCAACTTCTTTTTCTCCTCATCCCAAGCCTGCTGATCACGGTCCCTCTGGCCCTTGAAAGCAACAATTTGCTCAGACAACTTCTTACTTTTCTCCGCAATTTCCTCATTTGAATCTTACTTTTCTTAAACCCACCCAAATCTAAGTTACTCGAACCACTAGACCCCACACCACCTGTCTTCGCAAGAGCACGCAACCTTTTTCGATCCTTCCCAACACCCTTCATCTTAGAAGGAGCCAGCCTTTTCCCTTCGCCTTTGCAGCATTCCTTATCTTCTCGCGAATCTTGGCAAAAAGATCAACATTCTTTGTGTGATGCGCCATTACACCTACACAAAATAAAGTTCTTCAAATTAGTCCAACACCAGTAATAACCAAAACGCAAAAACTTACCACATAAATCCCTGGCCGGACTATCTGTCAGGTAACAGCAAAAAACCCATTTCCCAGGAATCTTGGTCGGTAGTCTCTCAAGCACATCCACCACCCGCATACTATCAACATCTAGCATATCCTTAGAGATCGCGTCCAAACGAGCAGGCGTTTCAGTCCAGTAGAACAGAAACTTAGGGAACCCGTCATCATCATATTATAGCATTCGTCCAGCCACAAGCACACCTACACGGAAAAAACCATCTTTAAACTTCTTCAACTACTAAGTAAACATATCCATCAAACCACTCTTAGAACAACCAATCAGGGAAAGCCACGAGATCGGATCCCTCGGACACATCACATAGAAATATAAAAAGCTCTCGAGGGTCGGCGATAGATACAACGCCTTGAAGATCATCCTAAAAGCCTGAAGGCTTCCCCAACTATTCAGATGAAGTTGAGTATGTTAGTTTTGAAATGGTAAGTTTAGCCAAGAAGGGGGGTTGAATTGGCTTTATAAAACTTTTACAAAAGCTTAAAACCTTTTTCAATTGAATCTAATAGACTGGAATGTTTGGATGTAAATGCAGCTGACCAGTACACTTTTAGTCGATTAAAATATAAAAATAGCAGACTAAATTGTTCTTGATGCTATGAAACAGTCGATTAGAAGGACAAATCAATCGACTAAAATACTGGAGAATTATGCAGAATGCAGAATTCGCAAATTCAACTCAAACAGTAATCTTTTACATACAAGACATGTTACAATCAGTATTTATAACAAGTACAAAGCCTCAGATTACACAAGCACGCATTAAATCACACCAAAGATCAAATTATTGGGTTTTCTTGAGTTTTTGAAGAGTTTAAAAGAGAGGGAGATGAGGGAAAGAAGAATGCACAACTATTTTTATACTGGTTCACTCAATCACAGAGCTACATCCAGTTTTCCAGGACAACCTGAGCCTGGTTTCCACTATATTCAAAATTTTTACATATCAAACACCAAGATTACACTTTTGAACACAAAGCACACAAGATTTTTGACTCACACAAAACTCTAGAACCAAAACCTACAACAATCACACTTGCAAAGCTGAAATCACACCAGGCAAACTATTCAGAGGCACAAGAACGTCCAAACCTGATGGTGGCTATCCCTAGCACACCATACATGTGTTCTTCAAGCTACTCAAAGCCAAAATGCTTCCAAGATCAACCAAGATCTTCAAACACGAGTTCTAGTTGTGTATTGTAGAGAGAGAATGCTTCCCAGAGATGAATGACATGATTTCGTTCAGAAAAACTCAGATTCGCACCTCTACTCGCGAAAAAATAGCTTATATAGTTTGATTTAAGTGAAAATAGTCGATTGAATTTTCCGTACAGTCAGCTGATTTCACCTGACTTAAGTGAAATTAGTCAATTGAAAAATAATTCAACTGACTGAATGCATTCATACCAGAAACTATATACAGCAAGCCTTTTAACCTGTTAAAACCCATTTTAACAGATTAAAAGAGACACACTAAGGCACACAAGACATCGAACCTATGTCATATAACCTATCAACAAAGTATAACACTAACACATTACATTTAACATGTTATATACATATTTAACACACTAAAACTTAATCTTCAAGAGGATCTTCATCAATCTTCATCAAGCACTTAAGATCTTTATACACATGGCTTTATCAATTCTTTGCTTCAAGCTTGCTTGTGCCAACAATCTCCCCCTGAATTGATGAAGCCAACATCCTCGAGTTGAATTGATGAGCTAAGATCCGTAGAGAAACCTGAAAAAGCTTTTGCATACAAGATACCAATATTCCAAATATACAACCAAGCAAAAGTACACAAGCATACATACATATCACATATGCATATGCTCCCCCTATCATTAATAATATGATTTAACTTCAGATTTTTGATTAAGTTTGCAGTATTATATGATTACAACATATTTATTTCAGGTTTTCCAATTTTGACACAATATTACTCAATTTTCACTCATTTTTCTCCCCGTTTGGATTCATCAAATGAAAGTAAATGCATACATCATTTGGGGAAGATGAAAATTTTCATTAAAGCAATAACATAGAGGTGTACCAGGGCACCTGACACGAATACAAACACATAAAACCAGAAACAGAAATGCAGATACATCATGAACCTGAAAACTGATATAATCAGTCGACTAAAATGAGAAAATAGCCAATTAAAATACTAGAACAAACAACAGACACACAAAATGCAACATCAAAATGCAATGCATGACCTATGAGCCATCCCTTTCACTCATTCCTAGGGTTGTCTCTATTGTAGACATTGGAGAGGAGGTCATGAACATTATGGAGTTGGTAATCCAAGTCTTGAAACCTTGTTGTGCAATACATGTGATGTGCATTTTAAGCCATGTTGAGGTCTTGAAGTTGATTGAGAACCATTCTCTCAAATTGGGAGTATGCAGGTCCAGTATTCTCAAGAGGGTTATACAACTCAATTGCCATTGGCTGAGGTTCATCTTCCTCTTGGTTTCC
>Ga0214543_1012824_pt1 | contig 10898 bp, 4 predicted proteins | sample CNSS2metaG_FD_160094 | JGI IMG/M metagenome (GOLD analysis project Ga0214543, IMG submission 160094) | Root nodule microbial communities from cowpea collected in UCLA plant growth center, Los Angeles, California, USA - CNSS2 | ecosystem: Host-associated > Plants > Roots > Nodule | place: USA...
TTTTTGTTATCGTATTTCATATATTTTTCTTCTCCTTACAATTAATATATTTATAATTTACTCAGGATTTATCTATATAAACATGAAAAATATTATCTGAATATTTAATCCATTACATAAATTAAAAAAAAATCCTACAAGTGTGAATTTGATACTTGATTTATGTTCCTTAACTTCTTCTTAAAATAAGTACTTTTTTTATTAATTTACTTCTTTAGTAGTTTTTTTTTTTTATTGATTCACTAATAAATGGGTTAAAAAAGTCCCAATACTAAAAATGTTCATATAAAATGGGATTAAGGTCCAAATCAAAATGAATTTTACCTGAGACTTTAATTAAATTTAAAATACTTTTTAAAAGTGTATAAATCCTTAGGATTTTAAATTATAAAATTGATTCATAAATATTTTATATTAATTATAAATTGACACTTAATTCATTTTTCTTGATCAATTTCAAGACTGAGGTCCAATCTAATTAGGGTAAGCACATTATAAAATTTATAACAATATAATATATAAAAAGATATATTTTTTTATGTTCTATTTTAATTTTAGCATTAATTATTATTTTATAAATAATTTATTTTTAACTGTTATTTTAAAAACTTTTTTGGTATACATATTTTATTTTTTGAATTTTACATTTAATAATTATGTTAAAAATACAAATACACATTATACACTATGTTTTCGCTAATTATATTAAAAAGTTTAAAATGACGGTTGTGCTTTCATTTTTTTAATATAGTTTGAATGATATCAGATTTAAAAATACATATTTTAGAATGCCTTAAACAAAAATATTTCAGATTATATCCAGAAATATCTTTCGCATAATACAATTTAAAATTTATTTAATATAAAGTGTATTTTAGAATGAATATATATATATATATATATATATATATATATATATATATATATAGATTCTAAAAAGTATTTTCAAATTTTAAAATATCTTTTGAATTATCCTATCCAACAATATATTCTGTTTATGCATTCTAAAATGTTTTTTTCTAAAAGATTCTTTTTGGATTGGTGAATTCGAAACTTTATTTTCTATGATTTTTTTTTAATTGCTAGCTGGTTGTTTGTGACAGTTCCATTTCTAGGTGCATTTTAATGGCTCAATGTCATCAACATTTAGGAATTCTGCAATTTAGTTTGTTTCATCCTTAATTTTTCTACCATTATGTTGTCTGTGATGATAAGTTTTCGTGTTTGTAATGACTTGATTATTTTTGTTAATTTAATTTCATTAACTTACCCTTTTTCTTGCGTTTTTGTTTTTTTTTTTGTCTTTTCTTTTACAATGATTACTAAAATTGGTGTAATTAGATGAGGAGACATAATGATCTTGATTAAATATCCAAAGTGATGCTGCGGTTTAGATTGTAAATTTCAGAAAAAATAATTATAACAAAATTGTTCCAAGGATACATTTTTTTTCCTCACAATATATACAACATTTTTTTTTCAATTTTAATATTTTAAATGAAAATAAAAAATCTAAAATAAAACGCAAAGTTAAGTATATTATGAATTTAGTAAATTTATATTTAAAACAATTTTAGATTATGGTAAATCTTAGGTTTTTCTTGCCTCTATTTAATCATTACTAAAATTTTTAATATATTGTTAAATTTGTTTGCAAATTTGTTATAAAATTTTGCAAAAAAAGAAAAAAATTCTTGTCACTTTTTTTAAAAGAGTTTTAAGTGACATATAATTTTTTCGTGAATAATATTTTTTATAAAATTATAAAATTTGTAAGTATTTTTTATAAAAGTTGTCTATAAAAAATATTTTACAAAAAAATTAATAACAATTTTTTGTAAATTATTATTCATAACAAATTTATAAGTATTTGTTATTAGTATTTTTGACAAAAACAAATTGAGCATTAAATATTGCTCTTAGTTTGATTAATAATTCATAACAAAAAAATTCTTCTTAATAGGCTTCATTCTGCTAAAATCTTTTCTAAATTTGATATGAAGTCGGATTTTGGCAAATACAGATCCAAAAAAAAGATTGGTACAAAATTGCATTTATTGTTCCTTTTGAACAATACGAGTGGAACGTTATGCCATTTGAACTTAAAAATGCACCATCTGAATTTCAAAAAAATAATGAATGATATCTTCAATTCGTATTCCAATTTCACAATTATTTACATTGATGATGTGTTAATATTTTTTAAATCCATAAATCATCATTTTAAGCATGTTAATATCTTTATTAACATTATTCAACATTATATAAGTTTAAAATTTGTTTTGGATATTGTATTATGAGACATGATTGTCAGATGTTAATTATTACAAGAGAGATTTGTTTAGACAGTTTTTTTTTTTTTTATTATTATAAAAGCTCCGTGTTTAAAAACGATTGTATTGTGTTAGTTATTATTATATTTTTAATATTATTATTAATTATTTGTTTCTTGAAAAATTTTGAATTTTTTTGTTGATTATCAAGATTTTGATTTTTATAATTGTAATTACATATATGATATTTAAATAATAAAATAAAAATTAATTAAGAGTAAGTAGAAGTTAATGTTAAAATTTTAAATAGAAGTACATCTAGATGCAGTGAGATTAAAAGAGAAATAATATTGAAAGGTAGTGACTTATGGAATCAGAACAAAAAAAAGTTAAATTTAAATTATTTTAAATAAAAAGTAACATACAAATATGAATAAAGTGCAAATATATTATGAAATGTAATTTTATTAAAAATTTAACATGAATTCAAGGTTAAAATTGAGAAAAAAAAAAGATATTGTTATCAATGTAGACATTGATTCTAAGTTAATTGTTTGATGTATATGCATTTATGGTTAGAGTTGTTAGTTATATATTATATTAAAATCAAATGCATATGTACATATGGTTATTATAATAAAATGTAAATATATTGTGAACTTTGGTCCCGTGCAAAAAGTATTGTCCACACATGAATAATCAACTTAAAGAAAAATGGGAAAAGGCAAACATATTGTAAGATGATATAGTCCATATTAAAAAAAAGTTAAAGTAACTTGAAATTGATGTTAAAATTTGTAAACAAAAATATATTCAGGTGTTGTTATTAACGTAGACATTGAATTTGTAATAAAATTTAAACATAATACAATAATTTGTAATATGATCATGTATAAATTAAATACAACATGAAATTGATGTTAAATTTTTTAAATAGAAACACATGTAAGTATAAGTACATGTATATTACATTAAAATAAAATGTGTATGTATGGGTTATTGCTAAATTAAAATGTAGGCAATAATAGTCTTATACAAAATAAATACAACATAAAATTGATGTTAACATTTTTAAATAGATACATATGTAGACACAAACACATGCATATTACATCAAAATGAAATACATATGTACGGGTCATTTTAAAATAAAATATAGACATACAGTGTAATATGGTCCCGTATAAATACACTTAAAATTAATCTTAAAATTTTTAAATAGAAATACATGTATATTATATTAAAATGATATGTGTATACACAGGTCGTTACTAAAGTAAGATGTAGATATATTCTGTAATATTGTCTAGTACAAAAATAAATACAACACATAATTGATGTTAAACTTTTTAAATAGAAACACATGCAGATATAAATAATAATAATAATAATAATAATAATAATAATACCAATAATAATAATAATTATAATAATAACAAATCATAAAATTAATATAATAATTAATAATTAATTAATGATGCGTATTAAAACAATAGTTTTATGATCCCGTACAAAAACAAATAGATGCTAAATTTTGTAAGTAGAAGCATGTACAAATGTAAAAAAACAAAAATATATAGAATTAGATACATATATATATATATATATATATATATATATATATTTTTTCAATGATAAATATTAAGATTATAAAATAATATTTAGATATAAATTTGTTTATGCTAATTAATTCAACAATTAAATTTCATGCTATTGTTAATAATATTAAGTATTCCAAATATCACCTTCATAGTTGATTTTAACTTATATAATATAATATCTAAAAATATGTAAATATTTGTTATTATATAATATATCTATAAATTTTAAGTTATGCAATATATATATATATATATATATATATATATATGATAATTAAAATAAAATATTGAATTGCTTATGTAAGCCCCTGTTTTTGCCCAAAAAGGGGTTGGGCCTGGCCTTTCGTAGGCCCAGGGTCAGCCCCTCTGTGGGACCCCAATACCCCTTCTAGTTGACTCATTGTTCACTTGTCACCTTTTCAGAATCAACTCCTACCCTGCCCTCCCTCTCAAATCTCCAACGAAGTGCTCTGCTAGGGCACAACTTTCATTCATCTCCGAGCTAGCCAAAATCCTTCTCACCTTCAAGTAAGTTAAACCTTAAGGTTTTGGGTCTGTTTTCCTCTTCTTTACACCATTTAAGTGTGTTAGACCGGTTAGGGTTTTGTCTCATACCCTGGTTTGTCTTCATTCCATGTTTCAGCTCACTACTCTAGCCCTTGGAGCTGACGTGCTTCTCAGTTGCGGGTCTATTGCGTTTTAGCATCTAAGCAAGGTAAGGGAAGCTAGTTTATTTTCGTTTTTTGGAGTATGTTGCCTGTTTCGCCACTGTTTCATGTTTAAAAGGATTTGAAAACGTTTGGGCTTGTGTGAGATCAAGAATAAAATGTTTGGTTTGTTTGTTCTGGGTTGCATGCGCAGAACAGTGGGGGAGAACTGGTATTCTCGCCCAGGCAAGCTCGCCTCGCCTAGGCGAGAATAGCAGAAGCTCGCCCAAGTTTCTGCCTCGAGCGCTCGCCCAAGCGGCCAGTCACGTTTTGAGCGACGCCTTGTCTTGCTCAGGCGAGAAGGGCTCGCCTGAGCGAGAGCTCGTGAAATCTCCCAGGGGTCACTGTTGCATGTCTCGCCTAAGCGAGAGCCCGCGATTTTGAGCGAGGCAAGCACCTCGCCTGAGCGAGGTCCCTAGCTTGGGCGAGGTCAGTGCAGTGGTGAGTGCGAGCACTGTTTTCTTGACTGTTTTGATGATTTGATGCATGTATTGTCTGAATTATTCTTCCTAAATATGATGCTCGTGAATATGCTTGGGTGTTTGGACTTATGAATGAAATTGGCATGCTTGGTATGAGGTTGATCATGGATTTATGGCTTTGTGATGTCTTAACATGAGAATTGGATGAAGGTAATAAGGGAAGTGGAATTGTATGAGAAAAATGTTTCTGATTGTGTGATAGGCGTAATTCTATGAGTCTCGTGGGGAGATCTCATGGTGGTGAGTAGTGTATATGTTAGGATAAGGATTCAAGTAAGGATCACATCCCGAAACTCTAAAGGGTCAGTGAGTCTCAAGTAGAGCAAACTGACCCAAGTGGTGAAAGTAGCGGGAGGCCCTAGTCTTTTGTAGGATAATGGCCTTAGACGCTTAAAGGCTAACCTTATGTGTGCTAGGGTGAAACCCATTGGCAATGGCTCTGCAGAGCAGTAGAGGCCACCACAAGTGCAAGCGTCCAGTGAATTCGATCCTAGTTTATGTATCCGGATAATCGAGTCATAGAGTCTTGCTTATTTGTTACAATGTGATTCTTGGGCCTACTGTGTTGTATGTTTGGACTGTTTCTAAATATTTCGCTGCAGTAACTTGCATAATTTAATTCACTCTAGCTTACCCTGCTATTTCTTTTGTGTGTGTGTGTCCTTGTTCTGATTTCCTTTTTGCGATGATCACCATTGGTGGGAGCAGATGGAAATACTTCTAGGGGTAGGACTGATGGTGGTAGCGGTGCAACTTAGTGGGCTCGTTGATGTGGCCCTCGAAGGACTATTCTATGGCCCTAGTGCCTTTGTAATCCCTTACTCTAGGAACTTTTATTTTGCACAACTGTGAACTTTGTTGTTTCTCTTTTTGGCTATGGCATGGTTATATGCCTAGAACCCCTTTCAAGTACATTTGTGGATAACTGTAACAGTTGGGATTCTTATGTATGTTGTTCCAAATCTGACTGCTCTTGACTATGACTGTGTGATGTTTTATTTTGTAGATTTTATCTATTCAAATAGGATGTCACAGCTTAAATACATATTCAATAAAACACTAAAAGTATGTGTAGTTAAGTTAATTGAATTCAATACCAACTAAAATGTTTAAATGCCTTTTGTTGAAAGGAAAAAAAAAAGACAGATGGAAATGACAATTATATAATTAAATTAATTATAGTTATGAGGAATGATCCAAACAATACTCATGCAAAATTATTAAATTCATAGGTATTTTGAATGCCTAAATATGAATAAAATTATTTGATATACATGAAAATTTTTTAGTGATGTTTAAGTATGAAAGCTTAAATTTCTCTAGATGATGGCATGGTGTAATGATAACACTTTCCAGTTTTCGGATTTTGATATTCAAATGCAAATTGTGTTTACATGCAAAGGATTCTTAATCATATCAGATTTCCTTGTACATTGGATGGTATTACAAAAAAATGAAGAAATCTGATATCTTGCCACATTCTTATGCATATGTCAAACACACACATGCTATCATCTCATGAAATCTCACATATAGGTATACTAAACAAAGCATAAAAGTATAATAATAATAATAATAGGTATATTAATAGGAATGATAATAAAAAATAATAATAACCCATAAAGTTTTGCTTGTCAATCAATTTATTATAACTATCTTTATTTTTTCAAGAAAAGATTAAGCACATGCTTGGCTTTTACATGATAATCTTGCACAATTTTTGTAACAAATGAATGACAGAGAGGTTGACTCAATAAATACATAAATAGGTTGAGGACTTGCAAAAGGAAGTTAAATATATGCTGAGACATGATCCTTTGTTGTTAGCCATTCAAATATTATTCAGCAAATACATGACAGTTGACATAACACAAGTATTTCTGAAGATGATTTGTTAACTTAGATGTATTCTAGTATGAAATGTGCCCTACAGTATATATAACTGATATATCTAAGCCATAAAATCTAGCATTTGTTCCAAAGTTGGTTGCGCTAGTTTTTGCACCAAATCCTCTGTGGTTAGACTAACAATCCTAAATTATTTAGTTCAATTTTAACTCATTAGATAAAGGCCAAAACCCTTGTCTTTCAAAATTACAATTAAGATTTAATCATTATATAAATAGTTTCACCTTAGAACAAAGGAAAAACTGAGTTCACCAAAAAATTCTTCAAAGATCATAGATAGATGTATAACAGCACCATGCACATATACCAAGAACACTTTGGAATGGACTACAACCTATGGCAGTGAACAAAAAATCCTTCAAATCCCTGTGTACACATGTAGCAAGAAGTGCTACCTATGACATGTGACAAACCATGCAATGAAATATCAAACTTATGACAACATAATAGTAATGAGCACAAGATAGGAAAACAATTTTTATTCAGTTTTCTGAGGCCAACCAAGTCATACTAGCATGTGTGCCGATATGAATTATCCATCGGACCTCATTCATATATGGGTCCCAAAATGTTTCATTTCATAACTTAGAAGCTAAAGAATCGAATGAAAGAAAAGTAAAACACTATGAAGATTGTACTTACTTGGCAAAACACTTCATTAATAACCCGATTTCCGATACATGAAATATAGGTATGTAAAGATTGAAATAAGTAAAGACAATATTTAATGGTTATAGAAAGATTCATATCAACTTCATTAAGTTGAAAGTATAAACACCAATAAAATGAAGTAATACAACCAAAATATATATACCAACTTCAAAGCCCAGTGGACTTGAAGGATAGTCTAAACCTCAAATCTTATAGCATCTTCAATACACCTATTTTACAACATTGTGTTTCATGCAGTCACACAAAGAAATCAATGACAAAGATTGCAAATACATTTCACAACTAATCTAGCAAACTAAATAATACAACTTCAAGCACTCGAAATAATCAAAACAAAAGATGAATTCGAAAATACAACTTGAAGGAGTTCAAGTATAGTTGAGCAAGCATATTTGGCTATATCACAATCAAAGCTTTCGAAAAATTACTCGTGTTTATCAAACATCATACCAAATGTCACACCAACTAAAACCTGAGTCCCAAATACAACTTTTTGTATTTAGCCAGCGGAATAACAAACTCTGATGGGAAAACCCTGCAAATTTGACGTAAGTTATACACAACAAAAAACACATAAGTCAATATCGATCTTCGCTCTCATCTTTGCTCTCCATGCAATGAAGATTTTAGGAGGAAGGTAGCAGATAAACGTAATTTCTTCAAGAAATTTTCAAATCACCGTCAAGTCAATATACAATGTTCCCTCCTTCTGCACAAACCAGAAGCAGGAAAAATAAAATGACTCATAGCCCATCATATGTTGTTGTTTAAACACAAAGCAGAATGAGGGCAAATCTGTAAAATGAAGACCACAAATAAAGAGAACAGAAAATCATTTTTGAAAGAGGTGTAATTTACTCAAAAACCTATAAAATGAATAGGTGTCAACAAATAGAGTTGGGTTATTTCAGTAATATCCAAAGATGTTTTTACGAAAAAACCTGTAAAATGAACAGGTGTCAACAATTAAAGTTAGGGTATTTTGATAATTTCCAGAAGTGTTTGTTTTCATATAATTTAGACTTCATTGTAGCTTTACCAAAAAAAAAAAATTAATCTTTTCAGAAGATATCATTTTGAAATGAATTAAATCTTTTTATGGAAAGACCACTGACAAAGACCAACATCCTTACTCTTGTAAAATTCGTATAATGAAACTTATTTTCAGAGTAAATTGTCGAAGAGAGTTTATAATTAATTTTGGAATGATCTTTCTATAACGATGATATTCTTACAAAACTAAGCAATTGTGTTTTTGTTTCGGCCAAAGTACATGTTACAATATCAATAAAAGATAAATAATATATTTCCATTTTTTTAACTTTTAGTTTTATTTATCAGAAAAAATAATATATATAAAAAAATTACAAAGTTGTTTTGGTTGTGTTACCTTATTATATAATTGAACTTAACAAAATTCAGCTAATTTCCCGTTTAGTAATCAAAGTACTTTTGTATAGAGTGATTACAAAGCTACATCAGGTCTAAAGTTAGGGTTTGTAATCAAGTTTTGTATTCTAACATATCTGTAATATATTGTTTAATCCTCCATATCTATTTGCTGCTACACATTTGTTCTGCATATGATTTTGTTGATATCTCTAAGTTGCCTCTAAATATGTTAAGGGTCATGAAACAAAATTCTTCTTGGATTTCCTGCATAAAGAGAAAAAGTACCAGACTAAAAGTCATAATATTACACAATTCTAATCATTTGGTCACACTCAAATTCCGAACTAACAAATTAATTCATTACAGTTGGACCACAAGTCATAACAGATGTTTCAAAAATACAATCCTAATTTGAAGAACTCATACCTAATTTTTCAAAAACCATTCAATAGAAAATCAGCACTCAATTTCTCACAAAAAATTCTAACAACAATAACTAACACATTTATCATCTTCTATTAGACTAAATATAAACAAATTTGAAATAAGAAAGAGAGGGAAATTCATTTGTAGATATTTTGTACTTTGTGACATTTGAGATGTTGTCATTGTCATTACAAAACCATAGATTTTTAGTTGTCTAATTGTTATGTAACATTGGAAGTGATTCTTCACCTTGTGGTAGCACTGGAATTCTCCAATGCCAGGAAACCTCCAAGTTCCATTGCTTTCAGGATAAGATGAATTTCCTACAAATGAATTTACTCTCAAGACTTCATATCTCAAACAAATTCCTCAGTTCCTACTTTATTATCTATTTATAATTCCTTTCCCTCTGTTCCCCTCCAAAATAGTCTTCTAAATTGATGAATATGGTTGAAAATTAAAGATTGAATAAAGAACTAATTAAGAACTTAAAAACATAATTAATTCTTAATTTTTTTTCTTTCCACATAATGTATTTTATAATTACTTTTATATGTATATTATACATCTCTTAAAAATGGAGTTAGATCAATTAGACTTGCCAACCTTCATTTCGCAATAACATCTTAAAATTAAAAGAAAAGCTGATTTTAATTTTTAAAAATTTTAAAACTAAAAGTCACAACAATGATACCTAAATTTTCTCATCTACGTTTCCTTTTAGTTTAATATGAAAATCTTTATTCATAAAATAATAATGAAAAAATTAAAATTATTCTATTCGACTCAATTTTTATTCGATTTGAGATAATTGTTAAGTGAAATGCAAAGATAACTAAAAAGAAGATTACACTTAACTCAATGGATGGAAAATTTCGTATTGTGCATTTCAAACACATCCTTCATAGTCTTAAATATAATAATTAAGTTGAATTATAAATTTTATAAAATAAATTTACCCCTTTCTAAATTTAATTTTTCTTGGTTCCCTCATGTTGCTGAAAAAAAATTGATCAGAATTCTACAAACATTATAATTATAATAACAACACAAACCGACTAATAATAAAACACGATTTATTATTTATTGAATCTATACAAAAGATGGTACAACGTAAGATGCACTACATAAACACAATCATCAAACATAACTAACAATATCATATGAGAAAAAAGATGAGGGATTAAACATAGAGGAACTAACAATATCATATGAGAAAAAAGATGAGGGATTAAACATAGAAGAGGTTGGATATTCCTTTTGAATGAAAGGATGATCAAGAAGCATTGCAGCACTCCACCTCTCTCTATGATCCTTTGCAAAGCACTTACTGAGGAAGTTTTTGCAATCCCAGTTAAGTTCATCAGGTATCTTTGGTACTTCTTGAAGGAGTCCAAGCTTCCACATTAGCTCTTCGATGCTTTGTATGTTAGTCCA
>Ga0214543_1012825_pt1 | contig 10898 bp, 11 predicted proteins | sample CNSS2metaG_FD_160094 | JGI IMG/M metagenome (GOLD analysis project Ga0214543, IMG submission 160094) | Root nodule microbial communities from cowpea collected in UCLA plant growth center, Los Angeles, California, USA - CNSS2 | ecosystem: Host-associated > Plants > Roots > Nodule | place: USA...
ACACAAACAGAAACAACATATAAGTAAAATAAATAGGTGAAATTCACAACTATGCAAAAAAGCTCTAAGACAAAATAACTGACAATAATTGTTTGAATGTCAGAAAGGTTTCTAAATAACAGATATGTTAACACAAACATTTAACTATTTCAGATTTAACAAACACAAATGTCACCAAGAAACAAAATAAAGGGATTAACCTATTGATTTAATAAAGTCAATGTATTAAAAAATTAGTAAACTCATCATTTTTTTAAGAGCGATTATCGAACTCATTGCACTTATGCTGTAAGGATATATTCCAATTACAAAATCTAAATAAACGATTATAGAATAAACAAAGCATAATCATGATTTAAACTTTATCTTCTCGTATAGAAATCTTTTATATAGTCTTAGAGTCACACGTGTCACACCTTTTCTGTTTCTCGCACCTTCTTCTGTTTCTTTTTTTGTTTTGCTTTATAAAAGGGTGTTCCATCCCCTTTTTCTATGTACGTTACTTTACAGTTTCCAAAGTATCAATAACAAGCTCTCTGTTTTTCTCTTTTCTCTGCTTTCACTCATGCACCTTTTTATCACGTCATTGAACGTTGCCAGTTTCATCAAAGATTCAATCATGAAGAACCATATTTTCTAATATGGTATCAGAGCTCTTCGATTGAAGAGCTCTGCTGCGCCTGGTTCATTACTTTGATTCTTTTATCTTTTCTTTTTCATCTTCTTGCATAATCTTTCTATCTTCTTGTTGATTTACTGTATCATGACTAAAGAAGTAAAGAATGAAAGGCCTCCAATTACAAGTGAGAGTTATCTGTATCTGCATCCTGGGGAGAGCCCAGTCGTTTCTCTTGTTTCTCTCGTCTGGATTCCACCAATTACCACTCATGGAGCAGATCCATGCTTACTGCTCTAAGCGCGAAGAACAAGCTTCAGTTCGTAAATGGGTCTGTCGTAGAACCTGACAAGGATGATTTTATCCACAATGCTTGGACAAGATGCAATGATATGGTTGTCTCGTGGATCGTTCCCTCGGTGTCTCCACAGATCAAGCAGAGCATATTATGGATGGAGAATGCTGAAGAGATATGGAAGGATCTTAGGGTTCGTTTCTTTCAAGGTGATTTACTCTACATATCCGATCTTCAGATGGATGTTGTGCAATTGAAATAGGGAGAACAAACGGTTAGTGAATATTTTACACATATGAGAATTATCTGGGACGAATTAGAGAACTTCAGACCCGATCCTGTATGCTGTAATGGTTCTTGCAAAACTTCGGAATTAATCGCACAAAGAAAGGTAGAAGATCGTGCGATGCAGTTCCTACGAGGGTTGAGTGAACAATATGGTAATGTGAAATCACACGTTCTTTTGATGGAACCCTTACCCCCTATCTCAAAAATTTTCTCATTTTATAGCAAGAACGACAGTTGATTGGAAGCAACACTGTTCCCTATTCGGACAACAAGATTGTTGCAGTCATGAATCCATCAACATGTTCGTTTTGCGAAAAAAGTGGCCACACTGAGGCCGTTTGCTATAAGAAGAATGGCTTCCCTAACAACAAGGGAAAACACATTTGCACTCATTGTGGGAAGACTGGACATACTTTGGATGTATGTTACAAGAAGCATGGTTTTCCACCCAAGACCTTCAATGCAAAGACCAAGAATTGTGATACCAAAGTTGACGAAGAAGAAGAAGATATGAAACTTACTCGCCAGCAATTCCAAGCTTTAATTGTAACGTCCTAGCCGGAAATTACTTATAAAATAAATTATCACAATATTTATTTGAATAACCTCATTTATTAGGAAAAATTTCCCAAAACACGGGAATAAGTTTCGATTCAAAATTCAAACGCGCCAAAACAATTAATCATACCGCGCGGAAAAACCGAAAAGTAATATAGATGTCTATAAAATTTATTACATCAAATCCATATCATGACAAAATATAAATCAGTAAAACTCCCAACAGTCCCCTCTCCGCCTCTAAGTCTCAGTCTGCCCACCTGCATCAACATCTGCTCCCATGTAACAAGTTACATGATCATCGCCACACACATACAGATATGGTGAGCTCATTTAAATAAAATCAGACAATACATTAATAAATACTACATTACAATTTTAAAACCGGTTAACACACTTCCCTCTTCTTTTACTCCTTCGTACCCCACTCCTGTCTTGAGACGTCTATCATCTCTATACCCTTTAGGTGATATCTATGATCGATCTTTGCTGCATGAGTGTCTACTCGCCCCTCCAACTACAGGCCACCACCTGATAGTCCACACGTGGGAATAACTTTGCCACAACATCTCATCGTGGCACCAAGTGGAGTTCCCCAAAACAAACCTAAGTTTGTAGTTGTTTCCAGACTACCAAAATCTCTATTAGAATCCACTGAAGAGGGCAATCATTCGAAACCCTGCCGTACGAGCCACAACTCGCACACTCCACTGGACTTCCTAAACCACCAGGCTACAACCTCGAGTGGTCACGTGTTACCCCAATACTAGATACACTTGTAACTGGGCCCCCAACCAAAACATCGCATCACAACATCCCCTAAAGCGGTGTAGAAAACCTTCCTCGCGCACCATCACTGGACCAAAACCGCCTGGCGCGCATCTCACGCCGCTAGGCGGAACTTAGCTCCAGACCGCCTGGTGGGCATCTCACACCGCTAAGCGCCATGCGCTTGCAGCACTCTCCTAGTATTGCTACCGCCTGGCGGACACCACCACGCCGCCAGGCGCCCTGATTCGACGTCACCGCTTGGCGCAACCATCACCGCTGCCAGGCGCCTCACTTCTGCTGTGACTACTGTCTCCGCTTTATCTTTCATCCGCCTGGCGGCTCGTTCACGCTGCCAGGCGCTATACCAGTAGCACAATGCTATTGGTTTTTATGGCACTATAACTGGTCCTAAAGGATACCCAAACACTCAACACAGGGAATTACATCACAGTATAAATTTCCAAACATAAATCTTTAAACAATTTACATCACATCTATTCACAACACAACCAATATGCTCAACATCATGCATACAAGTTCACATGCTTTTGGTCCTATTATTTACTACCTATAGGAGTCATGCCACAACAGTTTTCTTACCAACATAATGCAACATTTTATCTCACAAGTACTTTCACTCATTAGTGTAATATATATACCATACTTGCAATATCTTTCACATAAAGCCCACCTTTATCTACTTTTGATACATAACACCAACATGCAATATCACATATTTCACACCCACCCTTTTTATAATCTGTGATAAAAAGTCCTCCCTTCGTACTGTTCCCACTCACGATATTCCCTCCGTTTATCCCTCATACTTCTCTTGGCATGGAATCATAGTTTGGACTCAACAAAATATCAACCAACCACATGGTATACCATTTCACATATTCATACTCACCAATAACATCTGTAAATCATAATAAAACCGAATTTCATAACATCATGTCAGATCACGAATTTATAACATGCATAATTATTTTCAACCTTCCACATAAACCCTAACTACCCAATTTCATAACAGAGGTAGTATCTTGCAACAAAATCAACATATGCAGGGTCTATCAACATCAAAGTTCATACCCACACATACAATTATCACGACCACACCACAGATATTCCAGAAACATAAAAAATAACCAAAAATGGTGAAATTGTGTTCTTGTCGCCTGGCGGTTCATCCTCTACCGTCAGGCGGTTCATCGTTGATACCTAGAGCAGGGCTCTGGTGCGTGTGTCGCCTGGCGGTCACGTGCGACCCGCCAGGTAGTTTCTGGAAAAATCCCAGAAACCCGATTTTCCATTCCGATTTTCACGAAAATAACAACCCCCATTCCCTCATACATCACAATACAGTCAATAACGAATAAAATACGCATCAAACAATCGTAGGAATTCCCCTAACCTGGTTCCCCGCTTATACTTGAAAATTGGAGCTTTTCCTTGAATCCGCGATGAACTCCCCTTGGCCCTCCTCTACACCAGTACCCTTGTTCCTTTTCCCGACTCACGCTTCTCTTCTGCTAACTCTCTCCTCATTATCCTTAGACTATTAGACTCAAAGATGCTCTCTCTCTCTCTCTCCCTCCATTCTTCCCTTTTATGACACTTTAATGGTAGTTAATCAAATAAAACGAAAAAAGAATACTTTAAGCTTGGTTTTAATTGTCCTTCTATTTGATTTTTCCAACACCCTTGGTTGTTCCTCTAGCTAGGTTTCTCTCGCCCCTTCACCTTCTTACCGAATCTAAAATTGATAAAAAAAAGAAGTCTATGGTTTTGTCAAAGTCAAGGTTTGAACCCTCACCATACAATTTAATTTCAAATGCACAACCAATCCAATCACATTACATTTCACGATACAATTCATACTTCAAAGGTTATATCCTACTATCCCGCTCCAATTACATAATCAGATCAAAATAATAAAACAAAATACACACAATTGGCATACATGAGACTCGAACCCAAGTCCTCTCACACAATCAAAGTACTCTCAACCACTTGAGTTAGTACTTTTCCACGTTAAGAAAGTTAGCACTTAACGCCATAAAGACTTCCCCTACCCGCATTTATTAAATAATTATTTATTTAATTATTTAAATTTTGTGGGTCTTACATTAATGGCTCTCATTAAACCTGGAGAGGATTTTGAAATAGGCAACAAAGGTAGTCACATTGGGAGCTTAACGACAAAAGGCCATGATGCAGGTAACATCTTTTCATGCACCAACTCTTTTCACAGTAAGCAAAAGTGGATTTTAGACTCTGGAGCAACTGATCACGTTGCCATGAGTCTTGAATGCTTTACATCCTATAATAAAATTAGGAACATTAAAGTAAATTTGCCCAATGGAACATGTGTTAATGCTACACATAAAGGGACTATAAAACTGAATGACAACATTACTGTGCATAATTTATTATTCATACTTGATTTTAACTATAATTTGATATCCACTTCTAGATTGATTATGGATTCTCATGTCCATATTACATTCACTAACAAAGGATGTTTCATTCAGAATCAATTGAGCAGAAGGATGATTGGTTCAGCTAGCCTCCATGAGGGTCTTTACACCATGTTTGATATGTCTAGTAATGTTAGCTTTGTTAATTCTGGTAGTAGCATAGTTTGGCACAAGAGACTTGGCCATTTATCTGATAAAAGATTACATGTGCTACACAATAAATACAATTACATTGAGTATGGCAATGAATACTGTGATATTTGTCATATGTGTAAACAAAGAAAGTTGTCCTTCTCTATTAGTGAATCTCATGCTGTGAAATGTTTTGATGTTATACATACTGATATATGGAGGCCTTCACCCACTCCCTCTTTGCATGGTCATCATTATTTTCTCACTATCATTGATGATCATAGTAGATATTGATGGGTTTATCTAATGAAAAACAAATCTGATACTAGAAACCATGTTATTGACTTTGTCAATCTTGTTGAAAACCAATTTGAGACTAAAGTGAAAGTGATTAGAAGTGATAATGGGCATGAATTTAAAATGCATGATTTCTTCAATTCAAAGGGTATAATTCACCAAACTAGTTGTCTTGAAACCCCTGAACAAAATGGGGTCGTTGAAAGAAAGCATCAACACTTATTGAATGTCACTAGGACTTTAATTTTCCAATCAAAAATTTTCACTTGCTTTTGGTCATACGCTCTGACTCATGTTGCGTTTTTTATCAATATAACTCCCACTCGTCTTCTAAAAAATTGCACCCCTCATGAAAAGCTTTATGGTAATGCTTATGATTACAAAAATCTCAAGGTCTTTGGATGTTTATGTTCTATGCAAACCTTATCTGCCAATCGTTCTAAGTTTGAGCCACATGCCAAATCTTATGTTTTTCTTGGTTTTCCCATGCATACAAAAGCCTACATTGTTTTTGATCTGAAGAACCATGATATTAAAATCTCTCGAAATGTTTTATTTCATGAGGATATTTTTCCCAGTTGCTATAACATAGATAACAACCATGATTTCAGTAATGATGTTTGCCTTCCTGTCAATCAATCCTCTGATTCTATTTTTGCAAATGATGATTATTCTTCTAAACCTACTATTGAGAACATTGACAAAGAACACAATGATGATATTAATAGTAATGAATCTGATAATCCTGCTCCTAATTCTGATGTTCATAGAAAATCTGGTAGGAATTGAAACAGACCTGCATACTTGAAAGATTATGAGACCAACCTTGCTAATGTACATATCAAGACCATTAAATACCCTATTCAATCATATGTTTCTCTATCTAGATTATCTGCTCATTTTCAACAGGTCACTCTCAATATTGACAGTAACCGGGAACCAAAGAATTTCAAAGAGGCCATACAAGACCCCAATTGGAAAGAGGTGATGACTGCAGAATTAACAGCTCTTGAGCAAAATCAAACATGGAGCATCGTCAATCCTCCTTCTAATTACTCTGTTCTAGGATGCAAATGGGTCTACAAATTAAAACATAAAGCTGATGGAACCATAGAAAGACATAAAGCACATTGGTGGCAAAGGGATTCACTCAGCTTGAAGGGATGGACTTCCATGATACCTTCGCACCAGTGGCTAAGCTTGCATCTATTTGGTTCATTCTTGCTGTAGCTACTGCCCAAAATTGGAAATTAGTACAATTAGATGTCAACAATGCGTTCTTACATGGTGAGTTAGATGAGGTTATTTACATGGACATTCCTCCTGGAATGATAAATTCTAAACCTGGCCAGGTATGTCTCCTCCACAAATCTATTTATGGCTTACGTCAAGCTAGTAGGTAATGGTATGCACAACTTTCATCCTTTCTTCTCCTTCATGGTTTTAAACAATCTCATGCAGATCCCTCCTTATTTATACACAATAATCATGATGATATCACTATTCTCCTTGTTTATGTAGATGACATAATTGCCACGGGCAATAACCCTGAAAACATAAATCATATAACTCAATTACTTGATCAAAGATTCAAGCTTAAAAACCTAGGAGACTTAACCTATTTCCTACGATTTGAGATTGCTCGTAACAAGGATGGCATCAATATTTCTCAAAGAAAATATACCATTGACTTACTTACTGATACTGGAATGCTTGATTCATCTCTTGTAAGCACACTTATGAATTTCTCTACTAAGTTTCATGCAGATGGAGAATTGCTCCCTGATCCTACTTCATATCGCAAGCTTATTGGCAAGCTCAAATACCTGACGAACTCGCGTCCCGACATCACCTATGTCGTCAATCACCTTAGCCAATACGTGTCTTCCCTAACTAAAGAGCATTATCAAGTTGTCTTCAGAATTCTGAGATATCTCAAAGGGACAGTTGGGCAAGGGATCTTCATTGATGCAAAGAGCAAATTTCACATTAAAGCATATAGTGATTTTGACTGGGCTGGCTGTGCTGACACTAGGAAATCTGTGACTGGTTTTCTTGCTTATCTAGGTAATACTCTCATCACTTGGAGATCTAAGAAACATACCACAATGTCTCGTAGTTCTTGTGAAGCAGAATACAGAGCCTTGGCTCAAACTGTTTGTGAAATACAATGACTGGCACAGCTCATGCATGATCTCTATCTCCCTATAGCACAACCTGCCTCTGTCTACCGTGATAATACTTCTGCCACCAAGATTGCCAACAATCCTGTCTTCCATGAGCGTACAAAGCACATTGAAGTTAACTGCCATACCATTCGTGAAAAGATCCAACAAGGTTTGATCAAGCTTCTTCTTGTTAGAATAAACCATCAGTTGGCTGATATCTTAACAAAAGCTCTTCCTCCTGGGGTGTTTTCTCAAATTAATTCTAAGCTTGGCAGTCACAATATATACTGCCCGCTTGCGGGGGGGGGGGTCTTAGAGCCACACGGAGCTTCACATGAGCCACACATGCCATACCTTTTCTGTTTCTCGCACCTTCTTCTGTTTCCTTTTTTGTTTTGCTTTATAAAAGGGTGTTCCATCCCCTTTTTCTATGTACGTTACTTTACAGTTTCCAAAGTATCAATAACAAGCTCTCTGTTTTTCTCTTTTCTCTGCTTTCACTCATGCACCTTTTTATCACGCTGCTGAACGTTGCCAGTTTCATCAAAGATTCAGTCATGAAGAGCCATATTTTCTAATATATAGTTTAAATATATTTTTAGCAATTCTGATTTTTTAATTTTTTTTAAGTGTGAAATCAAATCTTATGATTTCATATTAAAAAAAATAGTAGTATAATGTTATATTTTTAAAATATAATTGATTTTTCTTTGGTTTATTAATCAAAGTAACGTTTTTTTTTAATTTACTAAAATTGACAATTTTTAGGAAAATTATGGATATCAACAAATAATGTCACGACTTCATTGTAATGAAGTTGTGTTACAGTTGCACGACTTTTAGTTCAAATCATTTTTAAAATTACAATAATGTCAATGTGACATGACTTTAGTTTAAAGTATTTTTAAACTAAAATTTTTTCATCTTGACACAATTTCTATCAAAATTGAATCAAAGTCATTTTCATCGTGGTACAACTTAATTTAAAATGCACTTAGTTAAATTTGTGCCACCTTGACACAATTTTTTCATAATGATGTCGTACCAAGGTGACATAACTTACTAGTATCCGTAATTTTTTTAAATGGTTAAACATTTGTAGTCCCTTCTAGGGTGTTGGTTATGAGGACTATATTTATTCCTTTTTAATGTTTATGTTGATAATTGAACTTTAAGTCTAACTCAAACCTTGCCAAATTGACTTGTAAGTTAAGGTTTTCAACCACTTGTATATTGTAAATTAGTCTTATCTCTTGTCGATGTGAGACTTCTAACACACCTCCTAACGTCGAGACATATACATCTCAAACATGAAACTAGACATTAATAGGTGATCCGATACGACCCAAGAGAGGGTGGAATATTAGACCCAATAAACAACAAATCTCACTAAGATAAGCTCTAACTCATGATTTTGATACTATATTGAGAAGTGAACTTTAAGTCCAATTCAATCTTACAAAATCGACTTGTAAGATGAAATTTGCACTCACTTATATATTGAGAATTGATCTTATCTTTAGTGAGGACCAAACAACATCAAAGTTTGAAATAGAGATGAATTCTAATTTCATGCCAAAGTTTAAGTTCTAAAAATATATTTAATCGTTTCAAAAATTTATGCATTTTAGTAATTTTTTTAAGAAATTCACTAATTTGATAAAAAAAAAGCCTTTACTATTCGATCTTAAAGAGAATACAAAAAAAAAGATAGATAGAAGTTAAGATATAAATTAATTGAGATACATTGTGTTTCTTTCTTCTTACACACGTTTATTATATATGAGTGAAATCATAAATAATATGAAAAATATTTAATGAATGCGTTTTTTTTAAACATAGCAATAATTATCACCAATGGAAATTGGTACTTAATTCCAACGAATTATGGTTATGCAATAAGTGAAGCCATTCACGTGATCCACATTTATGAATACAGTACAGTACAACGCCTATAAATATGTAAATATTAGCTGGAAATAAAACAGACCAAAACACTGAATCAAACTAACAATGGCTTGTGTCAGTCTTGTTTCTCTTGCTCTCTTCTTACTTGCCACTTCATGTAAGTATCTTTTTTACAGTAATTTTTTCTCTTTACATGCTTTTAATATTACTAAGAGGCATATTTTAAGTTTAATTTAACTCAACATAATTAGTCTTTAAGATAAAGTTTACACATATTTTTATATTAAAATTTAATTTTAAGATAATTGAAGTTTGTTCCCCTGGATATAGTGTAATTCAAAATGGACACTGGTATTTTAACATCATTATTTTTTTTATTATCATTTAACAGTATCCCTCATAACTATTTACTTTCTCTTTCGTCTAAAAATGTAAAAATTAACTTTTGTTAAAACTATTTTACCTTTATATAAGTTGTCAAATGGTCGTTAAACCGTGTTAAACAACATTTTTCCATTCAAAATCTGTGAGAAATTGTTAGGTCTATAGAGGGGTATTACTACGGAGAACAAACACCAATGAGATTTGAGGCCAATCACATAAGACATTGACACCACTCTCAACCCAAAATCTTAAACTATGAGTTTATGGATCTTTATCCTTATATAATGTTCTACTTTTTTATTTATATTCTATGTGAGACTTAGACTCACATTTTAAATTTGAATTTTAGTTGTGTTTGCAGGGAAGGAGAGTGAAGCGGGAGCTTGTGCGCGTACATCGTGTTCACAGTCTGCAGATTGCGGCTCTGGATGCATTTGTCTCGTGGGTCCCCCGATTCCGTATCCATTTCCACGTGACATAGGTGTGTGTATCGGTGGAGTTGCATCTGTTGCGAACATGATAGAAGAACATCCCAACTTATGTCGCTCTGATGATGAATGCATCAAGAAAGGAACCGGAAACTTTTGTGTTCGTTACTCTGATCGTTATGCCGATTATGGCTGGTGTTTTCACTCTCTTTCTGAATCCCTAAAAGGCTTCTTGAAGATGCCTACCAAAATTCTCAAATGATACATTGTTTTCTCGATGATAATACGGAAACGAAGCTAAATTCAAGTTTTTTACTGCTTTTTTTAGAAGTATTTGTGATCCATTTACTACTTTGAATATAAGAGATGAAATAAGAAGAAAAAAAAAATGAAAAATATGGTATTTGAATTTAGCGCAGTCAAAGTAGTGATTTAAAATGTGAAAATGATAGAGATATGGATAATGTCTTTTGAGATATTGTTAATATCTTCTGTCACTTATTATATTTATGGTTTTCTGTTTTCTGTTGCTTATGTTTTATTATTATTTTTTTTTTTTTATGGATTGAATTT
>Ga0214543_1012826_pt1 | contig 10898 bp, 8 predicted proteins | sample CNSS2metaG_FD_160094 | JGI IMG/M metagenome (GOLD analysis project Ga0214543, IMG submission 160094) | Root nodule microbial communities from cowpea collected in UCLA plant growth center, Los Angeles, California, USA - CNSS2 | ecosystem: Host-associated > Plants > Roots > Nodule | place: USA...
ACATATATATATATATATATATATATATATATATATACATATATATATATATATATATATATATATATATGTATATATATATATATATATATATATATATATATATATATATATATATATATATATATATATATATATATATATATATATATATATATGTATATATATATATATATATATATAAAACGTAAGGACAAGTGGTTATAATTAATTCTTTCATAATAGAAAATTGAGGGAAATACGCCAAACTACAAAGATGCGTTTGAGATTCTAGAAAACTAATTTAACTTAATAATATGTTTTCACAGTTTTCAACTGTTTCAAACATACAGATCCAAAACACTTGAAATTTTTTAAAAATTCATCTTTCAAACATGCTCTAAATTTGCATTACCAATAAAAAGTTTCATGTCATTTCATTTTTTACTTTGGTTCTCATCGTCTCATCTTATAATTCCTATTATCTAGTCTATTATGAATAATTGGAAAGCGAAAGAAAAAACAAAAAATGAAAAGAAGTATCCTTTCTCAAATCTAGTTGTTAGTGTAGTTAAACTGTACAAGAATGAAGAATCAATTCTCAAATATTCAAATTTGATAGCCCCCCAGGAAGATCATCAGATCCATTTTGCGTGGCCTGATCACTACAAAACTGACATGAAATCTTAGTTGGTTTCGAATGTAAGCATTTATCAGTCTGTTCCTCTAAAAAACCAAGTCTTCTCTCAAGGCTTAACACACCGATATGCAAAATGCGAATGTCAACTAGTGCAATCCTGGTACAAGCCCGAAGCAAAATGTAATAATCAGCATGGGCAACATAGGTCAGGGCACCTTCATCCCTCTTTCTAGCATAGTGGATATAATCAAGTTTTTTTCGCTTCAAACTAGGTGGTATGTAACAAAATCTGTTCTCTTCCATGTCTAATTTCATCTGTCTAATGGCCTCTCTGACTCGAGGTTTTCCTGAATTGCGATCATGGGAATCTGAGTCTTCATCTTCTGATGAACTCTCCTGTGAACTATTATCATCCACACTTCCAGGCAAGTCATCTTCAAGACAGGTTTCATCATCAGGAAATAGATTATTCAAACCTTTTTTTCTGATCTTTTCCTGCTTGGAGGTCCTGTCAATGCATTCTTTATCATTCAACCTCGTTTGGTTGAAAGAAGAATTTGACTGCTCTACATTCTCTATTGGTTTTATATCCTGAAATTAAAAAAAAAAAAAGTGTTACAACATACTTTGACAGGCATTCTCGCAGTGTAGTCAGGCAACAAAAACAACTTCCGGAAAGTAGACAGTCCTAGGCTGATAGATAAAACTTATAAAACTTAATTTATATGTAATGAAATCTTCCTTGCATAATATTTAGGAGATGCAGGAGTACAAATTTTATACAAATTTTATCCGCAGTCACAATACGAGCATTTGTTACTTAAATATATCATTAAGAGAGTATAAATGCACATCCCTTCACTGATTCAAATTACATATCGTTGGAGAACCACAAAACTGAGAGTCAGGTACTAACAGTGAAATATTAGTTGACCCATGAATAATTGAGCAATTCTCACATGAATCATAAACAGTTATGTTATAATTTTGACAGTTGGTAAGTCAATGTATTCAAATAGTAACATGTAAATGCAACTTCCAAGTAACATGTCATTTTCTAGCATGTTCTCCCAATCAACTTTATAAAACAAAACCTGTTTAAGAAATTTAGAGATAGATAAATGGCTGGCAATTGATGGAGCCCCTCAATTTTACATGAAACAGAAAGAAATTCATATCTTTGTTCTATTTTGTACAAAACTGATTTCAGGAAATAAGTCAGCGCCAATCTTTGTGGCACTTTTATGGAATTTTGATGTCCTTTAGGAAGTATTGATGCAGTCAATTCATTTTCCAAGCTTCACCATGAAGGAAATTGAAAATCAGTAACAGCCGAGCCATGTCCCATGCACAAAAAGAGGACAGGCATAGGGGCTACTTCTTTCTTAGAATATCTCACAGGAAAGATATAAAGAAAGAAGTTGAAACCTTAAAACAATTTCAAGACATCCTAATTGTAAAGGCCGGTGCATGTCAATGGAATAACAAAGTTCTTTAATTACCTCTTCATTCTGATAAAAATTCCACAAGTATTCTATCATACTTTCTTCCTCGTGATTCCCATAAGCTGACTCTGATCCAGCAAACACAACATCCCTACAGTATTTGAGATACGTACGCAAGTCCTTCGAATGCTCTGTGCACAAATACTGGATGTTAGATAGCCATTTAATTGTTCCGAAAAAAGGACACAAGTAGAATATGGATTCATGCAACATAGGTTCAGTTTCGTAAGATAATAACATAAGTAAACAATAACTTTACCATTGGTATCCCCAATCTCATTATATCTTGCTTGAAGGTGTTGGATAAGCCAGGCAGAATCCATTTCATGTTTTTGAGGTCCCACTTGATCTTCAGCTGAATCTTTAGATTCTGAACCAAAATCATGTCCATTATTGGTGGCAAAAGTTTTACCCATTTCACTGTTGTCTATGGCCTCATCATTACGAGACAAACTATTCTCCCACTCTCCAAAGCCATTTATGTTATATAATATCCTTATTGCTACAATTAGAATTGACATAACGCATACATGAGTAGGTAGCCTAAAATACTTGGTGGCTAGGGATAACCACAAAGATGGAGGCATTGACCATTCATATATACGACATGCATAAGGAAGAATCTTCTCAACAGGAAGTGATAATTTTTTAAGATAACGGTAAGCTATTGCATAAAAGTTAACTGGAGGTAACTCCAAGCCTATGAACTGAGCAATGGATGCAGCAAATGACTCTAGCTTCTGTACTGGAACAGCTCGCTGGGGCCTGAACATAACATTTGAACTAATAGGACATGCACTTGAAGGTTGTCCTATGCGCTTTTCAATTTCAATAAAAGCAGAAAAATACGGAAGCTTCCCTTCAGAAGTCCACTTCATCATGTCAGATGGCAGGACAGCTTCTCTGGCAACATGACATGCCAGAAATGAAACAGCAATAGTACAAGATAGTGGAATCCTTTTTCTTAAAGACCTAAACCATATCATCACAGCTCGCTGACCAAATATATTGTGGGGCTCCGCTCTGTGTTTAGAGCGTGGCCTATAATCTTCTGGTTCATCTGAGACCAATGAAGAAATAAACTCAACAAACTATAAGATATGGTTGATGAAAATAAAGCATCTCATTGAGTGCAGAAAAGCTATATACTACACACTTGATAAACATGAAAGCTTAGTATAAAATTGTCAAGATCATCCTGTTACACTATTGCTCAAACAATAAATATGATAACTAAATCCAAATTTAATGAATATGAAATTGAGTTGTGACTATCATATATGATATACTAGAGAGAGTGAACACGTCAATTAATCACTAGGTTTCATTAAATTTTAAGAGAAACAGAAAGCATTTACTGAAACCTTTTTGTGAACAGGACACATTAATGCCCCACATATTTTACAACCAAAACAAACCAAGAATTGGAATATCACTTTCACTACTACTGAGCCAGGAACATGCACCAAACCTATATAGGAAAATTGACTGGAACGTACAGAACCAAACCATGAAACAAAACAGAGCACATGTATTGTAATTCAAATGTAAAAATATAATACTGGAAACTTTGTTTTACCTTCATTCTGCATCTCAGAGTTATGGATTACTTTATCAGGCCAGTCATCGTCGAAAACACCAGTCCTAGAGACAAACCTCAACCAAATTGGCCCAACCAAGCCACAAATTAGAGGGGTAACCTTAAACTCCTTCACCAAAGCTTCACACTGAAGCTCAATCATCAACTGCAGCCCCATCACATACCGCATCCTTATCTCATTGTGGTAATCTTCAAAGCTTGCAACTTTTGAGCCTCCAAAATCAGAAGGAACCGAAGGACCTTCCTCAAAATACTGATCGGCATCAAAATCCTCTCTTTTAACTTGAACAGATTCATTTCGTTGAGTGTCATCATCCAAACCTAGATTCCTAATGAAATTGGACTGGGAATCATAGAATGAGTCATATTGGGATATGGGTTCGGCTTTGACTGCAGTAGGTCGTTGCCGTAGGTGACTGGCCATGTAGACAGCCCCACCAGTAGTTTCTCCCTTATTGAAGAGATCATCAGCATCGACGGCAGTGTCCATGACATCCTCAAATTGCGAGCCACATCGAAGGCAGTAGAAAAAGCCATCAGAGCCATCACCAAGACCCACATTGTTACAGGTTCGACAAGTCAAGTTATTGACATCGACCATTGCTGGATGCTTACACACACCTACACCTTTCAGTACTATTCCAAGCCTGTAACAATGCTTCAGCTATAATATAATATTTCAATAGATATTTCCAATCCAGTGACTAACTGGTACGAACACTATGACTAATTTCCAATCCTGTGAAACACAACCACGTCACTTTCAAATCGGAAGATATGGTAGAAACTTGTTTGGGCTGATCAGGCACTTGTTAGGGTTTCACTCTTGTTCTTCTGCTGCCCCTCACTGGTTCGTTCCTTCTTCTGAACCGCTCGCCGTCGAGTCACAGACCGTCGTCATCGGCCACCGTCACGAGTCGCGCGCCGTCGCGGTCGTCGTCTACGGCAAGTTGGGAGGAGAAGCTGCGCCGTCGCCCTGCACTGTTTTGTTTCGTAAGTGGTGAATGGGTGGGAAAATCTATTAAAATCATAATTTTTTTTATGATTTTAGTTTTATATTTTTTAAAATAATGATTTTGATTTAACCTTTTTTTTTGTGTTTTATTTTTTGTATGTTGATTAATTAAAGTACTTTGTGCTTTTGAAGAAATATTTTTATGTTTATAATTTAATTAAATCAATCGAAAAAATATAAATATATAAAATTAAAATTAAAGTAAAATTATGGACTTTTTAAAATGTAAAAAAGTAAGAAACTAAAATTGGAGGAAAAACGAAATTGAAAATTTTTATGCGTTCTTTGGTTTGACTCGGTGCAGAACCTGGGAAAGGGAATCATGTGAGGAATCAGCAAGCTTTGGGAAGAAGATAATTTTTGTTTGCATTCACAGAGAGCCATGGCTTTCAACCTCACACACTCTACACTACCTTCTTCTTCTTCTTCTTCCATTTCACACCATTTTCATGTTCATACTCTTTCAAAACCTTTTTTTCTTACACACTCCAAAATCTCAACCTCTCTAATCTCCAAAACCCTTTGTCTTTGTGCTTCACCATTCAACACCACCCAACCTTCACCAACCCCCATTTTCCTCCCATATCTCCAACAAGAACAAGAACCAGAAGACCAAGAGGTCATAGAAACAATAGAAGAAGTAGAAGAAGAAGCTCGTGACCCAGATGATCCAATCTACAAATTCTTCAAAACCCGCACTAGGATTTCCTTCCAAGACCCGGGAAAAGAAGGAAGGTTGTCGCTTCAGAAGAACCGTCGCATATCATGGCACCTTGCTTCTGACACCAGTGACCTTGTTGAAGAAGAATCTGTAACGGGTTTGGAGGATGGTTCCTTGTTGGTTGAAGAAAAGAAAGAAAGGGTGTGTGAGAAAAAGGGTTTGCCTTTACCTGAGGGGATTGTGGGGGAGATTGTTCAGATTGCAAGGAACTTGCCTCAGAATCTTACTCTGGAAGAGGGTTTGGTTGAATACGAAGGAAGGGTTAGTGAGAAAGATTGTTGGGAGGTTTTGAAATCACTTGGGGAGGAGCACCTTCTGGTGTCTTGTTTGTATTTCTTTCAGTGGATGAGGTCGCAGGAACCATCACTGGTTACACCTCGGGCTTGCACTGTGTTGTTTCCTTTGTTGGGGAAGGCGAGGATGGCTGATAAGTTGATAGTTTTGTTCTCAAACTTACCGTCCACCAAGGAGTTCAGAGATGCTCATGTTTACAATGCTGCAATTTCAGGCCTTCTTTCTAGTGGCAGGTAAAATATTCTTGCAAAATCACGTGGTTTGCTTGTTTTTCTCTTGCTGCTTTTATGTGGATCATGGGAAGATTAATAGAGGATGCAAATGTAAGTAAAATAGCTTGTTACTTTTGCTTAGGTAGAATGATGCACGTGTAATTAATTAACTTGTTTACTAGTCCATTTGTTTCACTGTTATAATTGTTGTAGTGACCTTGGAAGATAAGGAAATGAACAAGGTGTTACAGGCTTGTTATCCAAGCAGTGGTATAAGCCATGCCATTTCTTAATTATGTTTCGACTCAACACTGGAAACTACTTATTTCATCATCTTTACCTAGAATTCTGATCAATGATGACAATAAACCTGACAATGTTATGGCATGAATATTAGCTGCACTAGCACATCAGTTTCAGCATGAAGTTCAAGTGGTTGTGCATATTCTTTTGCAAGTTTTCTTGATGGGCTATACTTTGGTTTCTTAATATATTAGTAATAGTTAGGGAAACTTTGCTACTGTATATTATTCTTCAAAGGTGGAACTGGAAGTATACTGTTCTGAAATTACTTTATTTTAGAATTTTTTTCTGCATTTGTATTCTAGTCCAATTGCAAAAAATATATAACTTAATTTGTTAGTGTAAAATATATCTTACCAGATGATCCAACCAGGTGTTGGTTGTTGGAGCCTTTCATTGATTGAAGCAATCCCTAGTCTCTTTACACCAGTCAGTTTTTCCATTAATGCAGATGGATGGAAGTCCTTTCTTTATCTGTTGGGCTTGTCTTGTTCTAGGTTTGTTATTAAGAGTCCAATGAACACCTATAAAATCTATTGATCATTGGTACTTGTCAGAGAATTAAGATGTTACAATTTACCCCTGCTGTGAAAAATTAAATATTATCTATGATTAAGATATTTAATTATCGTATGGAAAACAATGTAAAACAACCAAAGATGTTTCATCTCTGCCTACTTTGACAAATGTTCTGACATTGTTCAGAACAGCGTCACCCCTCTCTAAAATACCCCGTATTGTAAGAGTTTATTGTTGAAGTCTACCTGATTGTTTTAGGTATGAAGATGCTTGGAAAGTGTATGAGTCAATGGAAGCTGATAATGTTCTTCCGGATCAAGTGACATGTTCTATTTTGGTTATTGTTATGAGAAAACTTGGCCACAGTGCAAAAGATGCATGGCAATTTTTTGAAAAAATGAATGGAAAAGGAGTCAAGTGGGGTGAAGAAGTCCTAGGTGCACTCATAAAGTCATTTTGTGTTGAGGGTTTGATGAGGGAAGCTCTCATCATCGTATCTGAAATGGAGAAGAAAGGGGTTTCCCCAAATGCTATTATGTACAACACCCTGATGGATGCATATTGTAAATCCAACCGTGTAGAAGAAGCTGAAGGCCTTCTTGTTGAGATGAAAGATAAAGGGATTAAGCCCACTGAAGCTACGTTCAACATTCTAATGTATGCATACAGCAGAAAAATGCAGCCTGAGATTGTGGAGAAGCTGATTGCTGAAATGCTGGATGTAGGGTTGAAGCCAAATGCCAAATCATATACTTGTCTAGTCAGTGCATATGGGAAGCAGAAAAAGATGAGTGACATGGCTGCAGATACATTCTTGAAGATGAGGAAAGATGGTATCAAACCCACTTCACATTCTTACACAGCTCTTATCCATGCATATTCAGTTAGTGGCTGGCATGAAAAAGCTTATGCAGCATTTGAAAACATGCAAAGGGAAGGTGTTAAACCATCCATAGAAACCTACACTGCATTACTAGATGCATTTAGACGAGCTGGTGATACTGAAACATTAATGAAAATATGGAAGTTGATGAGGAGGGAGAAAGTTGAAGGAACACGTGTGACATTCAATACTCTAGTTGATGGTTTTGCTAAACATGGTCATTACAAGGAAGCAAGAGATGTAATATCTCAATTTGGTAAAGTTGGATTGCATCCAACATTGTTGACTTACAATATGCTGATGAATGCATATGCACGAGGAGGGCGACACTCAAAGCTGCCAGAGTTGTTGGAAGAGATGGCAGATCGTAACTTAAAGCCAGATTCTGTAACTTATTCAACTATCATATATGCATTTCTCCGTGTTAGAGATTTTGCACAGGCATTCTTTTATCACCAGGAGATGGTCAAGAATGGTCAAGTAATGGATGCCAATTCTTACCAGAAGCTTCGGGCGATTCTTGATGTTAAAGCTTCAATGAAAAACAGAACGGATAGGAGATCCTTGATTGGTGTGGTTAGAAATAAGATGGGTGTTGTGAAAGCTAAGAGGAAAAAGGATGAGTTTTGGAAGTTCAGGAAAAGACATGTTAGAAATCAGTAGTTCTGAATCCTGCTTGTCAGTGTAAAGTAAGTTATATATGCAGATTGTAATTTCAATTTTGATCCTTTTTTTATTTCTTTAAATGGGTGCATGAAGATCTATTCACACATTGAGAGAATCATCATTTAAGAAACAAAATGAAACACAATGGTGAAGTGGCACACGACCTTGGTCAAATCTAGAACAATTTGAATGTAAAAGAAAACACAGATGGTCCTAATTGATTTTTATTTTTTGTTGCTTTCAGTGGATGCAGAGCTCAACCAAAAACAAGTGTTATTCTATCAATTTAATTTGATTCCCTTATCATAGATGTTCTCATAGATTCATCAAGGTAAAAGATAAGTGACTTGCACAGTTAAAAATTAAAGAACATAAATTAGAAGCTAAAGAGCATTTTACAGATTTAGTTTTCTGCACAGTAATGCTTGAAATATTTCTTCTATATTTTGTACTAAAGTTTAGTTCTTAAAACTTTAATGCGTGTACTTTTCCGATTTGAGATTCAAAAAGTAATAAAGAAAATGAATTATATGTACTCAAGGAATATATTTGGCACCAAATTAAGATCCATCAATGGTGGCAACTCAATTTTTGTTTTCTCCACTTTCCCTATTCCTTCCTTTCATCCTATTTCTGAGAAACTAAACTATTCTAATTTTCTGCTACGGAGCCAACAAGTTGAATCGGTGATTAAGCATAATTTTGCCATGGCTTCAATAGACTCTCTCTTTGTTGATTTTGCATTGTTAATAAACAAGTTTTGGAAAAGGTCAAATGAATCTCCTTTGTTTAACATTGTTCAAGGATGATCTAATTATAACTCAACATATTCTGTAAATTCAAGTAGTTTCAGCTCTAATCCATAACAAATTTCAAGAAGTAACAAAAAGGAGAAATAACAGCAATATAACCATTATAAAATATCCTTTCCAAACTAATTATTCAAAGATTTTTTAGATGACTGGCTTGGGATTGAAAATCTTTTAAAAATATTATTCTAAGAAAAATCCACTTTCTCTTTACAATAGAAATTTCATAATTTTTAAGATATTCAAATACATTAAATTTGAAATAATTTTATTTTAAATTGTTTAATTTTTGTTAATGTTTTGCTCAGATAAAAGAATTAAATTCTTGTTTGGATAAATTATTTTAATTACCATCAAATGAAAAATTATTAAAATAGTAAAGTACTATTAATAATTAAAAAATATCAATATTGATCATATCTTTTAGTCAATCCTCCTTTATGTTATTTTTCAGTCAAAGTTTATTTTCGATATTCAAATTAACAAAAGAAAAAAATTCTATGTGTTGGTCGAGATTATTTTCAATTGATGTTAACCATGATTATTTAGGTTGAGGTCAAACTAATATTTATGAGTTGGGGCTAATTTTGGCGACTGAAAAATTTCTCCAGAACATTAAAAAATAATCCTATTTAATTTATGATGAAAGTTTTCTCAATTAGCTAAAAAAATCCTAACAAATTATTGACAAATAATAATATAAGTGTTCTCGACAAGAAAAATAATCATTACATATAGCAACAAAACCAATAAAAATTATAGTCATCAATAAATAATCCAGATTACATCTATAAAGATAATAGTCTCTCTGCCTTTAGTCGAGAATATCAAACAATAAATAATATTAATTTATTTAATATTAGCTGAAACGTAATCCTCCTGATGGCTAGAAAAATCGAATTTAATTCTTTATTGAATTTTTTTTACTGTTTTTAAACTGTTATTTCATAATATACTAATTATCACTAATTTTAATATTTTAAAATATATTATAAAAATATTTAAAATGTCAATATAGTATATATTTTAATACGAGAACAACATAAAAAAAACCAATAAAAATTCTGGATTCAGAAAAATCTTAACTAATGTTAGATTAATAAATAACGCTTTGCATTGTAAAAAGAAAATGGTTGAGAAGAACTTTGAGTGACATTGAAAACTCTCACTAACACTGACTTAGAAATAACCCTGGCCCAGTATCAACAATAAAATAACCTCAACGATGCTAATAAAAAAAATACAACTCCACTATGAAAGAAAGCTTTTTCAATGTGGGTCTTTCTTCCTGCACCTCCAAAATTTCTTCTACACCTCCAAACTTTTTTTAAATTCCCAAAAAACCCTTTGACCATTTAAAAAAATCCGCAAACACCACACCCCCAAAATTATGTCAACTTCCGGAAGTCAAAATATATCACCGGAAGTCGATTTTCGGAAGTCAAAAATGACCTCCGGAAGTCAAAATGTATCACCGGAAGTCGACTTCCGGAAGTCAAAAAAAAATTTCGGAAGTCGACTTCCGGAAGTTAAAAAATATTTGACTTCCGGGAAGTCAAAAAAAATTCTTCGACTTCCGTAAGATAAATTTTTTTTTTAACTTTTTTAATTTATTTTAGAATTTATATTTTTTAACTTTAAATAATATTAAATAAATATAAATATAAAAATAAAAATATAAACATTAAATAAATATAAATATAAAAATAAAAATAAGTAAAATTAAAATAATATTAAACTTTAAATTACAAA
>Ga0214543_1012831_pt1 | contig 10894 bp, 2 predicted proteins | sample CNSS2metaG_FD_160094 | JGI IMG/M metagenome (GOLD analysis project Ga0214543, IMG submission 160094) | Root nodule microbial communities from cowpea collected in UCLA plant growth center, Los Angeles, California, USA - CNSS2 | ecosystem: Host-associated > Plants > Roots > Nodule | place: USA...
GTTACAAACAATAAAAATAAATAAAAAAAAAAAAGAGTAGAGTAGAAAATTACTACTGTTTTACGAAGACAATAACAAATAGGTCAAATTGCTTTAGAGGAAGATGAGAAATTTCACATGAAATTTGAAAGAAAAAATAACAGTATCACATACCTCTTTGTATGGTTGCAGAAATTTCAGAAGCTTCTGAAAACTTTAGAAAACAAATTGAATAAACAAGCGAGAGACCATTACTTATGAGCTCAAGAAGTAAAACCAGGCAAAGAGACGAAGAAGACGATACACAAGACAAAGAACCGATTGTGAAATATTCAAATTACATCTTAAAAAAAACTTAAAAATATTTAAATAATATAAATTTGTTGCGGTTAGAATAAAATAACAGAAATAACATTCTTTTTTAGCGGTTAAGTATAACCTCAACAAAAAACACACTAATAAAAATTAGTTTTTTTTTACTGTCCTATTCCTCCCTATCCAATCAACAACCTTGAGGAAGAGAAAAGAAGAAATAGGGAAATTCTTCTATTTTTAAATCATGTCTATTATCTTGGTTTGAGGGTGATATCAAGATTGCAATTATGTCCACAATTTATTTTTCAGCTTAATTTTGAAAATGATGTAAAAATATGACTTTCAAATTATTTTTACAAAAATAATTAATCACGAAAATTTAAAAATTGTTATAAAATAAGGTTTAAAAAGTAATTTTTAATTATAATTTTTTTTATTACATTTTCTTTTAAATATTTTTTTATTAAAATATGTTACTTTCATTTATACATTTTCATATATTTTCTACGGTAAATCAAACTTATATAATGATAATTTTTAATTATTTTTAAAATAAAGTATAATTTGGTAATCTTGTTTTTTTATGATTTAAATATAAGTTTTAATCTATCACATCCATCAAATCACTCACAAACTTGAACAAACTTTACTCTTAATTCACCCAGTTTCACCTTTAATCCACTTAAAGTGAACAACACAAACTTCACACTCTAATCCACTTGATGTCATCCTCTCCCTCTCCATCCAATCAACCTTGAGGGAGAGAGGGGAAGGAAGAGGGAAATTCTTCTATTTTTAAATCATGTCTATTATGTCTTGGTTTGAAGGTGATATTAAGATTACAATGATGTCCGCAATTTATTTTTCATCTTAATTATGAAAATGATGTAAAAATATGACTTTCAAATTATTTTTACAAAAATAATTAATCACGAAAATGTGAAAATTGTTATAACATAAGGTTTAAAAATTAATTTTTAATTATAAAATTTTTTATTACATTATATTTTAAATATTTTTTTATTAAAATATGTTATTTTCATTTTTACATTTTCATATTTTTTCTACGATAAATTAAACTTATATAATAATAATTTTTAATTATTTTTAAAATAAAGTACAATTTGGTAATCTTGTTTTTTTATGATTTAAATATAAGTTTTAATCTATCACATCTATCAAATCACTCACAAACTTGAACAAACTTTACTCTTAATCCACCCAGTTTCACTTTCTTAAAGTGAACAATGAACATGATGAACTTCACACTCTAATCCACTTGATGTCATCCTCTCCCTCTCCATCCAATCAACCTTGAGGGAGAGAGAGGGGAAGGAAGAGGGAAATTCTTCTATTTTTAAATCATGTCTGTTATGTCTTGGTTTGAAGGTGATATCAAGATTACAATGATGTCCGCAATTTATTTTTCATCTTAATTATGAAAATGATCTAAAAATATGACTTTCAAATTATTTTTACAAAAATAATTAATCACGAAAATGTGAAAATTGTTATAACATAAGGTTTAAAACCTAATTTTTAATTATAAAATTTTTTATTACATTATATTTTAAATATTTTTTTATTAAAATATGTTATTTTCATTTTTATATTTTCATATTTTTTCTACGATAAATCAAACTTATATAATAATAATTTTTAATTATTTTTAAAATAAAGTACAATTTGGTAATCTTGTTTTTTTATGATTTAAATATAAGTTTTAATCTATCACATCCATCAAATCACTCACAAACTTGAACAAACTTTACTCTTAATCCACCCAGTTTCACTTTTAATCCACTTAAAGTGAACAATGAACAAGATAAACTTCACACTGTAATCCACTTGATGTCATCCTCTCCCTCTCCATCCAATCAACCTTGAGGGAGAGAGAGGGGAAGGAAGAGGAAAATTCTTCTATTTTTAAATCATGTCTGTTATGTCTTGGTTTGAAGGTGATATCAAGATTACAGTGACGTCCGCAATTTAATTTTCAGCTTAATTATGAAAATGATGTAAAAATATGACTTTCAAATTATTTTTAGAAAAATATCTAATCACGAAAATTTGAAAATTGTTATAACATAAGGTTTAAAAAGTAATTTTTAATTATAAATTTTTTCATTACATTATCTTTTAAATTTTTTTTATTAAAATATGTTATTTTCATTTTTACATTTTCATATTTTTTTCTACGATAAATCAAACTTATATAATAATAATTTTTAATTATTTTTAAAATAAAGTACTATTTGGTAATCTTGTTTTTTTATGATTTAAATATAAGTTTTAATCTAGCACATCCATCAAATCACTCTCAAACTTGAACAAACTTTACTCTTAATCCACCCTGTTTCACCTTTAATCCACTTAAAGTGAACAACACAAACTTTACACTGTAATCCACTTGATGTCATCCTCTCCCTCTCCATCCAATCAACCTTGAGGGAGAGAGGGGAAGGAAGAGTGAAATTCTTCTATTTTGAAATCATGTCTGTTATGTCTTGGTTTGAAGGTGATATCAAGATTACAATGATGTCCGCAATTTATTTTTCAGCTTAATTATGAAAATGATGTAAAAATATGACTTTCAAATTATTTTTACAAAAATAATTAATCACGAAAATGTGAAAATTGTTATAACATAAGGTTTAAAGTGAACAACACAAACTTCACACTCTACTCCCCTTGAATTCATCATCTCCCTCTCCCTCCAATCAACCTTGACGGAGGGAGAGGTTTGGGGGGAGAGGGGAAGGAAGATGGACATTCTTCTGTTTTTAAATCATCTCTATCATGTCTTGGGTTGAAGGTGATATCAAGATTACAATTATGTCCACAATTTTTTTTTCAGCTTAATTATGATATGATGTAAAAATATGACTTTTCAAATTGTTTTTACAAAAATAATTAATAACGAAAATTTGAAAATTATTATAAAATAAAGTTTAAAAAGAAATTTTTAATCATAAATTTTTTTATTAAATTATCTTTGAAATATATTTTTTATTAAAATATGTTACTTTCATTTATACATTTTGATATTTTTTCTTCTACGATAAATCAATCTTATATAGTGATAATTTTTAATTATTTTTAAAATAAAGTAGAATTTTGTAATCTAGTTTTTTTATGACTTAAATATAATTTTTAATCGATCACATCCATCAAATCACTCACAAACTTCAACAAACTTTATTCTAAATTCACTCACTTTCACCTTTAATCCCCTTAAAGTGAACAAGACATGCTTCACACTCTAATCCACTTAATTTCATTTATCCCTCTCCCGCCAATCAACGATGAGGGAGAGAGAGGGGAAGGGAGACAAAAATTCCTCTATTTTTAAATCATGTTATGCTATGGTTCGGGGATGATATCAAGATTACAATTATGTCCATAATTTATTTTTTAGCATAATTATAAAAAATATGTAAAAGTAACGAAAATTTGAAAATTGTTATAAAATAAGATTTAAAAAGTAATTTTTAATTATAATTTTTTTTTATTAAAATACGTTACTTTCATTTATACATTTTCATATTTTTTATACGATAAATCAAACTTATATAATGATAATTTTTAATTATTTTTAAAATAAAGTACAATTTGGTAATCTTGTTTTTATTTCATTTCAATATAATTTTTAATCTATCACATCCATTAAATAACTCAAAAACATTAACTAACTTTACTCTAAATCAACTCACTTTCACCTTTAATCCACTTAAAGTGAACAACACAAACTTCACACTCTACTCCAATTGAATTCATCATCTCCCTCTCCCTCCAATCAACCGTGAAGGAGAGAGGGGAAGAAAGAAGGAAATTCTTCTATTTTTAAATCATCTTTGTTATGTCTTGGTTTGAGTGTGATATCATGATTACAATTATGTACACAATTTATTTTTCAGCTTAATTATGATAATGATGTAAAAATATGATTTTTCAAATTATTTTTACAAAAATAATTAAATTCGAAAATTTGAAAATTGTTATAAAATAAGGTTACAAAAGTAATATTTAATTATCAAATTTTTTGTTACACTACCTTTTAAATATATTTTTATAAAAGTATGTTACTTTCATTTCTGTTATGTCTTGGTTTGAAGGTGATATCAAGATTACAATAATGTCCGCAATTTATTTTTCAGCTTAATTATGAAAATGATGTAAAAACAAGAATTTTCAAATTATTTTTACAACAATAATTAATCACGAAAATTCTAAAAATGTTATAAAATAAGCTTTAAAAAGTAATTTTTAATTATTAATTTTTTTGTTACACTATCTTTTAAATATTTTTTGATTAAAATAAGTTACTTTCATCTATACATTTTCATATTTTTCCTACGATAAATCAAACTTATATCATGATAATTTTTAATTATTTTTAAAATAAAGTAGAATTTGGTACTCTTGTTTTTCTTTGATTTAAATATAATTTTTAATCTATCACATCCATCAAATCACTCACAAACATTAACAAACTTTACTCTAAATCAATCCACTTTCACCTTTAATCCACTTAAAGTGAACAACACAAACTTCACACTCTACTCCAATTGAGTTCATCATCTCTCTCCCTCTAATCAACCTTGATGGAAAGAGGGGAAGGAAGAGGGAAATTCTTCTATTTTTAAATCATCTCTGTTATGTCTTGGTTTGAGTGTGATATCAAGAGTACAATTATGTCCACAATTTATTTTTCAGCTTAATTATGAAAATGATGTAAAAATATGACTTTTCAAATTATTTTTACAAAAATAATTAATAACGAAAATTTGAAAATTGTTATAAAATAAGGTTTAAAAAGTAATTTTTAATTATAAATTTTTTTATTAAATTATCTTTTAAATATTTCTTTTATTAAAATATGTTACTTTCATATATACATTTTCATATTTTTTCTACGATAAATCAAACTTATATAATGATAATTTTTAATTATTTTTAAAATAAAGTACAATTTGGTAATCTAGTTTTTTTTTGATTTAAATATAAGTTTTAATCTATCATATCCATCAAATCACTCACAAACTTCAACAAACTTTACTCTAAATTCAACCACTTTCACCTTTAATCTCCTTAAAGTGAACAAGACAAGCTTCACACTCTAATCCAATTAATTTCATCCTATCCCTCTCCCGCGAATCAACTATGAGGGAGAGAAAAATTCCTCTATTTTTAAATCATTTCTGTTATGCAATGGTTCGGGGGTGATATCAAGATTACAATTATGTCCGCAATTTATTTTTTAGCATAATTATGAAAACGATGTAAAAGTAACGAAAACTTGAAAATTGTTATAAAATAAGGTTTAAAAAGTAATTTTTAATTATAATTTTTTTGATTAAAATACGTTACTTTCATGTATACATTTTCATATTTTTTATAGGATAAATCAAACTTATATAATGATAATTTTTAATTATTTTTAAAATAAAGTATAATTTGGTAATCTTGTTTTTCTTTGATTTAAATATAATTTTTAATCTATCACATCCATCAAATCACTCACAAACATTAACAAACTTTAATCTAAATCAACCCACTTTCACCTTTCATCCACTTAAAGTGAATAACAGAAATTTCGCACTCTACTCCAATTGAATTCATCATCTCCCTCTCCCTCCAATCAACCTTGACGGAGAGAAGGGAAGGAAGAGGGAAATTATTCTATTTTTAAATCATCTCTGTTATGTCTTGGTTTGAGTGTGATATCAAGATTACAATTATGTCCACAATTTATTTTTCAGCTTAATTATGAAAAATGATGTAAAAATATGACTTTTCAAATTATTTTTACAAAAATAATTAATAACGAAAATTTGAAAATTGTTATAAAATAAGGTTTAAAAAGTAATTTTTAATTATATAATTTTTTATTACATTATCTTTTAAACATTTTGTTATTAAGATATGTTACTTTAATTTTTACATTTTTAATATTTTTTTCTACAACAAATCAAATTTATATAATGATAATTTTTCACTATTTTTAAAATAAAGTACAATTCGGTAATCGTTTTTTTCTTTGATTTCAATATAATTTTTAATCTATCACATTCATCAATTCACTCACAAACATTAACAAACTTTACTCTAAATCAACTCACTTTCACCTTTAATCCACTTAAAGTGAACAACACAAACTTCACACTCTACTCCACTTGAATTCATCATCTCCCTCTCCCTCCAATCAACCTTGACGGAGGGAGAGGGGAAGGGAGAGGGATATTCTTCTGTTTTTAAATCATCTCTATTATGTCTTGGTTTGAGGGTGATATCAAGATTACAATTATGTCCGCAATTTATTTTTCAGCTTAATTATGAAAATGATGTAAAAATATCACTTTTCAAATTATTTTTACAAAAATAATTAATAACGAAACTTGGAAAATTTTCATAAAATAAGGTTTAAAAAGTAATTTTTAATTATAAATTTTTTTATTAAATTACCTTTTAAATATTTTTTTATTAAAATATGTTATTTTCATTTATACATTCTCATATTTTTTCTACGATAAATAAAACTTATATAGTGATAATTTTTAATTATTTTTAAAATAAAGTACAAATTGGTAATCTTGTTTTTTTATGATCTAAATATAATTTTTAATCGATCACATCCATCAAATCACTCACAAACTTCAAAAAACTTTACTCTAAATTCACTCACTTTCACCTTTAATCCCCTTAAAGTGAACAAGACAAGCTTCACACTCTAATCCTCTTAAATTCATATTATCCCTCTCCCGCCAATCAACAATGAGGGAGAGAGAGGGGAAGGAAGAGAGAAATTCTTCTATTTTTTAATCACGTCTGTTATGCAATTGTGCGGGGGTGATATCAAGCTTACAATTATGTCTGCAATTTATTTTTTAGCATAATTATGAAAACGATGTAAAAGTAACGAAACTTGAAAATTGTTATAAAATAAGGTTTAAAAAGTAATTTTTAATTATATAATTTTTTGATTAAAATACACTACTTTCATTTATACATTTTCATATTTTTTATACGATAAATCAAACTTATATAATGATAACTTTTAATTATTTTTAAAATAAAGTACAATTTGATTATCGTGTTTTTCTTTGATTTCAATATAATTTTTAATCTATCCCATCCATCAAATCACTCACAAACATTAACAAACTTTACACTAAATCAACTCACTTTCACCTTTAATCTACTTAAAGTGAACAACACAAACTTCACACTCTACTCCAATTGAATTCATCATCTCTCTCCCTCTAATCAACCTTGATGGAAAGAGGGGAAGGAAGAGGGAAATTCTTCTATTTTTAAATCATCTCTGTTATGTCTTGGTTTGAGTGTGATATCAAGAGTACAATTATGTCCACAATTTATTTTTCAGCTTAATTATGAAAATGATGTAAAAATATGACTTTTCAAATTATTTTTACAAAAATAATTAATAACAAAAATTTGAAAACGGTTATAAAATAAGGTTTAAAAAGTAATTTTTAATTATAAAATTTTTTATTAAATTATCTTTTAAATATTTCTTTTATTAAAATATATTACTTTCATTTATACATTTTCATATTTTTTCTACGATAAATCAAACTTATATAATGATAATTTTTAATTATTTTTAAAATAAAGTAAAATTTGGTAATCTAGTTTTTTTATGATTTAAATATAAGTTTTAATCTATCACATCCATCAAATCACTCACAAACTTAAACAAACTTTACTCTAAATTCAATCATTTTCACCTTTAATCTACTTAAAGTGAACAAGACAAGCTTCACACTCTAATCCACTTAATTTCATTTTATCCCTCTCCCGCCAATTGACGATGAGAGAGAGAGGGGAAGGGAGAGAAAAACTCCTCTATTTTTAAATCATGTCGTTATGCAATGGTTCGGAGGTGATATCAAGATTACAATTATGTCCGCAATTTAATTTTTAGCATAATTATGAAAACGATGTAAAAGTAACGAAACTTGAAAATTGTTATAAAATAAGGTTTAAAAAGAAATTTTTAATTATACTTTATTTTATTAAAATACGTTACTTTCGTTTATACATTTTCATATTTTTTATACGATAAATTAAACTTATATAATGATAATTTTTAATTATTTTTAAAATAAAGTACAATTTGGTTATCTTGTTTTTCTTTGTTTTCAATATAATTTTTAATCTATCACATCCATTAAATCTCTCAAAAACATTATCAAGCTTTACTCTAAATCAAGTCACTTTCACCTTTAATCAACTTAAAGTGTACCACACAAACTTCGCACTCTACTCCAATTGAATCCATCATCTCCCTCTCCCTCCAATCCACCTTGATAGAGAGAGGAGAAGGAAGAGGGAAATTCTTCTATTTTTAAATCATCTCTGTTATGTGTTGGTTTGAGTGTGATATCAAAAGTACAATTATGTCCACAATTTATTTTTCAGCTTAATTATGAAAATGATGTAAAAATATGACTTTTCAAATTATTTTTACAAAAATAATTAATAACAAAAATTTGACAACTATCATAAAATAAGGTTTAAAAAGTAATTTTTAATTATAAAATTTTTTATTAAATTATCTTTTAAATATCTTTTTTTATTAAAATATATTACTTTCATTTATACATTTTCATATTTTTTCTACGATAAATCAAACTTTTATAGTGATAATTTTTATTATTTTTAAAATAAAGTACAATTTGGTAATCTAGTTTTTTAGAATTTTTAATCGATCACATCGATCAAATCACTCACAAACTTCAACAAACTTTACTCTAAATTCACTCACATTTACCTTTAATCCCGTTAAAGTGAACAAGAAAGCTTCACACTCTAATCCACTTAATTTCATCCTATCCCTTTCCCGCCAATCAAGGATGAGGGAGAGAGAGGGGAAAGGGAGGGAAAATTTCCTCTATTTTTAAATCATGTCTGTTATGCAATGGTTCGGGGTGATATCAATATTACAATTATTTCTGCAATTTATAGTTTAGCATAATTATGAAAATGATGTAAAAGTAACGAAAACTTGAAAATTGTTATAAAATAAGCTTTAAAAATTAACTTTTTAATTATAATTTTTTTTCATTAAAATACGTTACTTTCATTTATACATTTTCATATTTTTTATAGGATAAATCAAATTTATATAATGATAATTTTTAAAATAAAGTACAATTTGGTAATCTTGTTTTTCTTTGATTTAAATATAATTTTTAATCTATCACATCCATCAAATCACTCACAAACATTAACAAACTTTAATCTAAATCAACCCACTTTCACCTTTCATCCACTTAAAGTGAATAACACAAATTTCGCAGTCTACTCCAATTGAATTCATCATCTCCCTCTCCCTCCAATCAACCTTGACGGAGAGAAGGGAAGGAAGAGGGAAATTATTCTATTTTTAAATCATCTCTGTTATGCCTTGGTTTGAGTGTGATATCAAGATTACAATTATGTCCACAATTTATTTTTCAGCTTAATTATGAAAAATAATGTAAAAATATGACTTTTCAAATTATTTTTACAAAAATAATTAATAACAATAATTTGAAAATTGTTATAAAATAAGGTTTAAAAATTTATTTTTAATTTTTAATTTTTTTATTAAATTATCTTTTAAATAATTTTTTATTAAAATATGTTACTTTCATTTATAAAATTTCATATTTTTTTCTACGATAAATCAAACTTATATAATGATAATTTTTAATTATTTTTAAAATAAAGTACAATTTGGTAATCTTGTCTTTTTATGATTTAAATATAATTTTTAATCTATCACATCCATCAACTCACTGACAAATTGCAACAAACTTTACTCTATGTTCAGTCACTCTCACCTTTAATCCCCTTAAAGTGAACAACTATGTTCGCATTTTATTTTTTAGCATAATTATGAAAACGAGGTTAAAATAACAAAAATTTGAAAATTGTTATAAAATAAGGTTTAAAACGTAATTTTTAATTATATAATTTTTTATTACATTATCTTTTAAACATTTTGTCATTAAGGTATGTTACTTTAATTTTTACATTTTTAATATTTTTTTCTATGACAAATCAAATTTATATAATGATAATTTTTCACTATTTTTAAAATAAAGTACAATTCGGTAATCGTGTTTTTCTTTGATTTCAATATAATTTTTAATCTATCTCATTCATCAAATCACTCACAAACATTAACAAACTTTACTTTCAATCAACTCACTTTTACCTTTAATCCACTTAAAGTGAACAACACAAACTTCACACTCTACTCCACTTGAATTCATCATCTCCCTCTCCCTCCAATCAACCTTGACGGAGGGAGAGGGGAAGGGAGAGGGATATTCTTCTGTTTTTAAATCATCTCTATCATGTCTTGGTTTGAGGGTGATATCAAGATTACAATTATGTCCGCAATTTATTTTTCAACTTAATTATGAAAATGATGGAAAAATATCACTTTTCAAATTATTTTTGTTCCTGCAGAGAACAAACAAGAGGTTAGGCACAAGCGTCACCTTATCACGTAGTCCGCTATCTCTTCAGTTGGCCTCTTCCCGGTCGATACATGTCAACTTGAACCCAGGAGGGGTTACCTGCA
>Ga0214543_1012834_pt1 | contig 10894 bp, 20 predicted proteins | sample CNSS2metaG_FD_160094 | JGI IMG/M metagenome (GOLD analysis project Ga0214543, IMG submission 160094) | Root nodule microbial communities from cowpea collected in UCLA plant growth center, Los Angeles, California, USA - CNSS2 | ecosystem: Host-associated > Plants > Roots > Nodule | place: USA...
CAATAGATCTCATTGCTTCACCAAAAGTTTTAGGATCATCTTCAAGCATAAAAGAATAAAAGTCAGGTCCAAAATCTTTAGCTTTTCTTTTTCTTTTACTCTTTCTTGGCTCATTTTGAATACTTTTGTTAGCATTTTCGCTTGAAGGAAAAACAGAACTAGAACCATCACAAATAACATTACCACCAGAAGGCAAACCAAAAGTAGAAGTATCACAAATAGTTTTAGTCATTTTATTTTTTAAAGGAAAAACATTTTTGTTCCCGCAGAGAACAAACAAGATAAGTTAGGCACAAGCGTCACCTTACCCATGTAGTCTACTATCTCCTCAGTTTGCCTCTTCTCGGTTGGTACATGTCGGCTTGGACCCAAGAGGGGTTACTTGCAGAAGGGACTCCGAAGCTCAAGTAAGTCAAAACTCTCAAAGGTCAAATCAGGTGATTAATGGAGTAATGAATGCGTACCTTTAATTACTAGGGTCCACGTGTATTTATAGAATATTAATTATGTCTGGTTATGCTATGGGCCGGGCCCTGGCTTGGGCCTTAGCTTGGGTTGTAAATGGGCATGGGCCCTAACCCAGGCTCTGAGGTGGACCCATTGAATACTAAGGGGGCTTTGATTTTGTTAAGTATATTGGGGTTGCCGGCCTAAGCTGACTACTTTCCTTGGCGGTTTGTGTTGTTTATGTGTTGTGTTAGGTAGGTTGTTCCTCCAAGTATTTAAGTTACCGGTTTAGGCCGGTTAGGCTTAGGTTAGCCCGGCCTAGGCTGACTACTCGAATTCTTTGGTACATAGGTTTCGTTTTATTACTATTCATTTAAGTTGGCTTGGTGTGGTACACTAGTCCCCCAGCCTTGGCCGATATAGGTGTCCGTCAAGGGTGACATGTGTTGATATCCTAGCGGGGCCGGTTAGGTGTGGTACACCAGTCCCCCAGCCTTTAAGTATGATGAACAGTGTTAAGGCTAAAGGATGTCAGAGGTCAAATCAAAGGGGTTTTTGCACCGTTGTTTTTAAGGGTCGTGTCTTTTGGAATGATTGTGTCGATTGGTATGGGTTGTTATTTTGGCGGGAAAGGGTTTTTGTCGTTTGGGATTCTGGCTATAAATGTGGATTTTGAAAGGAGTAAGGGTTTATTGGTTCATTTGTGAGAATTTCCAGTCAGAGATCTTGTGTGCGTTTTCTTGTCCGACTAGTTCCCATTTTCAGCCGACATCTTTCCAGAAAAAGAGAAAAGGTATGTCTAATAGCGATAGTGTGTCATTGTCTACGTCTAGTACTGAGAGTCTAGAGTCTGGGAGGAGTAGAGGTAGACCTGTTGAAGGGGAGAGCATTAGTTTTGGGGGTGTGGTAGGCGGAATCCCTATGGAAACGGTAAGGGAGGTTCGAGAAGATCCCCTAGAGGAGTTGGCGGAGACTAACTGGCCGGCCAAGGGCGGTTACGGGTGGGTGGCTACCGATGTTCGTAATCAATCATCTTTATTTCGGGGTCTCGCTTGCTGAACTCTTGGCTGAACTGTACACCTGTCATCGCAAAAGGTGTAAGCGGGGGTATTGTTTCCCTGGAGAGGGTGAGTGCCATCGACCGTGTGTGTCACGGGCAAGAGGGGGCAACCGAGAAGTTCTTCTATATGTACATGTGCCACTTTTCTCAGCTACATGTGCGGTTGCTGCTGGACGATTTCACCATGGGTGTGTTGCGCGCGCTGAACGTTGCTCCTACGCAGCTGCACCCGAATAGTTGGGCTTACATGCAAGCTTTCCACATTTTGTGCCAGTCCCTATATCTGGAGCCTTCTCCTTATGCGTTTCTATATTTCTATAATACTAGGCCCTGCCAACCGTCCACTTGGCTATCTCTGATAAGTCGTCCCAGCATCAGTAGACTGGACGCATTTTCCCAGTCCTTCAAGCATTTTAAGGACGAGTACTTCAAAGTTGTGGTGAAGGAAGAAGGCAAGCCTTATTTCTTGAACGCCGATTGGAGTCCGAGGTTTCCGTTCAGCTGGACGGGCACCCCCATCGGTATAAGGATATGGGCACCGACGAGTTGTCGGCGGGGGATAAGGAGGTGGTGGAGACCTTGATGAAGTTTGTTGAGAAGTTGCCCACTAAGGGCCTAGTTAGAGTTTATAATTCGGTGCACCCGATTATTGATATTGAAGGTATCTATTTATTACTTAAACTGTGTTAATGATTCTAAGTTCTTTTAACCGGGGTTTAATATGTTATTGTAGGGCACATGGCGCAATCGGGAAAGAAAAATTTGGCGCTCTTCAAGTCGTTGAGGAAGGAGATGGCTGCTAAAGCCAAGGCAGCTGGGAAGACTGATGTTCCCAACCTGTAGGAGTCGGTGGTCGAGGTACATGTGCATGGCAGAACGAATAGGAAGGCCGAGTTGCCGCCTCGAGCCGACAAGGGGAAGGATGTGAAGAAGGTGAGGGCAGCCCTACTCGGGGCAGGGTCGGCTAGTGGGGCGGGGTCGGCTAGTGGGGTTAAGGGACCATAGTTTGGCTTGATCGAGTTGCAGGAGATATCTGTTAGGAAAGATATTGCGATCAACCTCCCAGATACCATTATAAACTCTATTGACGGTATGGAGACAGACCATATTGTGAGGACGATGGGGGAGTTTGGAAGTAAAGCATTGATATTAAGTCGTCGTGTTGGGTCGCTCTATCGACGGGAAGTGAAGGAGGGAGGTAGGGAGAAAGTGGAAGAGTTATAGGGAAAGGTTGACAAGTTCGAGGAGGAGAGAGCTGCGTGGAAGAAGGAAAGAGAGGGTTGGAAGGTTTGCTGTTTGGACTCAGAGGGAAAATTGAACAAGAAAATAGAAGAGTTGGAGGAGGACTATGATGAGTTAAAAGACAAGTATGATGGTGCTATAGGTGAGCTTGATGACTTGAAGAATTGCATCATACAAGAGCACATCAATGGCTTTGAGAAGGGACTGCGTCAAACAGCCTCTTTCCACCAGGAGGTTGACATTGCGGACTCAAAGTCTGATGTGAACAAGGACGTTGTTGATGGGAAGCTCGTCAAGGAAGATGGAAGTAGTCCGGATGAGGAGGCGGAGGAGAAGGCAGCTAAAGAGGAGAAGGAGGCGAGTGATGCCGAGAAGGTGGCTCCTGATGCAGCAGAGTAGGACTTTGACTTTTATTGATTTTGAAAATATTATTTGAGCCTATGTCTGTAATAGCTGATACATTATGTTACGTTGGTACACTTCTTTTGCATTTATGTTTAATGGATTAATGTTCTGTATGTTATTGTGTATGCTAGGTTTTGATGATTTACGGTGTATGTATGGCACGATCGATTGTATGTTAAGGGTGTTCGACCCAGGCCGCTTACTTGTGGTAAGGGTGGGGGACTTAGACGAATTAACCACGAGTTAAGGGTGTTCGACCCAGGCCGCTTACTTGTGGTAAGGGTGGGGAACTTAGACGAATTAACCACGAGTTAAGGGTGTTCGACCCAGGCCGCTTACTTGTGGTAAGGGTGGGGAACTTAGACGAATTAACCACGAGTTAAGGGTGTTCGACCCAGGCTGCTTCCTTGTGGTAAGGGTGGGAAACTTAGACAAATTAACCACGAGTTAAGGATGTTCGACCCAGGCCGCTTACTTGTGGTAAGGGTGGGGAACTTAGACGAATTAACCACGAGTTAAGGGTGTTCGACCCAGGCCGCTTACTTGTGGTAAGGGTGGGGAACTTAGACGAATTAACCACGAGTTAAGGGTGTTCGACCCAAGCCGCTTACTTGTGGTAAGGGTGGGGAACTTAGACGAATGCGAGAGTTAAATGAAGAGTAGTCGTACAATTGATAACCCTTTGCTTTATTTATTGAATCTTGGGTGCCGCGTTAAAACCCCCTGGCCAAAACCCTCCTTAGGGAAAAAAGACCAGGTGAGGAAAAAGAGTACACCTAGGGTTACAAGTATTCGGTTCAATACATCATACATTTAACTGAAGTAGAATTTGAGGTGGGACACATTCCAAGTGTTGGGTATCTCTTCCCCAAATAAATGCTCAAGGCGATAAGCTCCTCCTCCTGCGTCTTCACGTATGCGGTATGGGCCGTCCCAGGTGGCGGAGAATTTGCCATCCTTCTTTCTTGCACTCCTGGCCATTCTCCATACTAAGTCCCCGATTACGAATGATCGTGGACATAGATTTGTGTTATATTTTCTGGCAGCTCTTCATTTGGCGGCTAAGTTGCGTATCTGGGCTCTTTCTCTGAGTTCGGGTAGGAGGTTAAGATGAATGGTCATCTTTTGGTGGTTGTGGGTTGGGTCGTACAGTTCTCGGCACAGGGATGGTTCGCCAATTTCGACCGATATCATGGCGTCTGCGCCGTAAACTAGGCTGAATGGGGATTCGTTTGTTGATGATTGAGGGGTGCACCTGTAAGCCCATAGCACTTCTACTAGCTCTTTGGGCCATTGGCCTTTGGCGCTATCTAATCTCTTGCGCAATTCTACTAGGATAACTTTGTTGGCCGCCTCTGCTTGTCCATTTGTTTGTGGGTGCTCTACAGAACTTGTGATGTGTTTGATGCCCAGACCAGTGTAGAACTTGGCTAGCTCCTTGTCTATGAATTGTCAGCCATTATCGGTGATGATAGTATGTGGAACACCATATCTACATATAGTATCTTTCCAAACAAACTGTTGGACTTGCTGGGCCGTGATCCTGGTCAACGGCTTGGCCTCTATCCATTTGGTGAAATAACCAACGGCTACAATCAGGAATTTTACCTGCCCCTTGCCAGGTGATAAGGGGCCGAGGATATCCATTTCCAATTTAGCGAAGGGCCATGGGGATAGTATGGAATGAAGTTGTTCTTGTTTCTGGTGGATGAGGTTGCCATGTTTTTGGCATGGTTTGCACTTTCTGACGTAGGCTTGGTAGTCTGCTTCTATAGTCGGCTAGAATTAGCCGGCTCTAAGGATTCTAGGAGCCATAGTGCGTGCGCCGAAATGGTAACCGCAAATGCCTTCGTGTAGCTCTTTAATGATATAATGTGCATGCTCTATAGTGACACATTTGAGAAGCGGTTGGCCGTATCCGCGTTTGTAGAGGTCATCGCCTATCATGGTATATCTGGCGGCCTTAGCCAGCCAAGTTTTGTCCGCATCTTGTGAGGGGTTACCGGTTTTTAGGTATTGGATATAGGGAGTGATCTAGTTGTGGTTTGGGGGAGGCGTGGTATTGTCGGCTGGGGAGTGGGTTAGGTTTTGGCAGGTATTTGTGATGGAGGGTGTAGATAACGTTTGCTGTAATAGGGATCGGTGGCGGCTTTTTAATTTGGTGCTGGCTAATTTGGAGAGGATGTCAGCTCTAATATTGTCAGTCCTGGGGATGTGTTCGATGCGCACTCGTTCGAAGGCGGATTGAATGACTGCGCGAACTAGATGGTAATATTGTAGAAGGATGGGGTCTTTAATCTGGAATTCGTCGTTTAGGTGCCCTACAGTAAGTTTGGAGTCGGTTTTGCATGTCAACATCTTGACACCAACTTCGCGGGCAAGGGAAAGGCTGGCAAAGATGACTTTGTATTCGGCTTGGTTGTTTGATGTTTTGAAGACAAAGTGAAGGGATTTTTCAATGAGGATGTCGTTAGGCCCTTCTAACACGATGCCAGCACTGACACCTTTTGGATTCGAGGAACCATCTACATGAAGCGTCCACTGGTCCTCTGTGGGTGTGTGCTGGAGGTCATTGACAAAATCCATGAGGCATTGGGCTTTAATGGGGCCATGGGGTTCGTAGCGAATGTTGAATTTCGACAGCTCGACGGCCCAGGATGACATCCATCCGGCTAGATATGGTTTTTGCAATATTTTTTGGATTGGGTAGTCGGTTTTGACGGTGATGTTGTGGTTTTGGAAGTATGGGCGCAGGCGGCGAGTTGCGTGGACTAAGGACAGGGCCAACTTCTCCAACATTTGATATTTGGTTTCAGGATCTTGTAGCGTTCTGCTAACAAAGTAGATAAGATGTTGCGTGCGCTCTATTTCTTGGACAAGCGCGGCGCTGACAGTGTGGTCGGTAGCTGTGATGTACACTAGGAGGGGTTGGCGAGTGTCCGGCTTGTGGATGATAGGTGGTGAGGTTAGGGTGGTTTTTAGTTTTTGAAAGATTTGTTCACAGTCGTTAGTCCACGTGAACCGGGTAGATTTCTTGAGGAGTTGGACTATGGGTTGGGTTTGTTCAGCCAGTTTGGGTAGGAAGTGGGAAATGGCTGTAAGGCGGCCTATGAGGCGTTGGACCTCTTTAATGGTAGTGGGACTGTGCATCTCGATAATTGCCTTGCATTTTTTGAGATTGGCCTCTATGTCGCGCTAGGTTAACATAAATCCGAGAAATTTACCATGGTCGACTCCGAATACACACTTGTCAAGGTTGAGGTGAAAGTTGTATTGGCGTAACGCGGATAAGACCGCCGAGAGGTCTTCGGCATGTTGGTGGTGGCTTGGAGACTTGACAACCATGTCGTCAACATACACTTCGACACATTGTCCCATTAGATGGCTGAAAACTTTGTCCATCAGCCGTTGGTAGGTTGCTCCAGCGTTCTTAAGACCAAAAGGCATAACTCTATAGAAGTAGTTGGTATCGTTCGTGATGAAGGTGGTCTTATTCATGTCAGATGCGGCCATGGGGATTTGGTTGTATCCAGAATATGCATCCAAAAAACTAAGCACTTTATTCCCTACCGCGCCGTCAACAAGTCGGTCGATATTGGGTAAGGGGTAGGCATCGCGAGGGCAGGCCTTGTTTAGATCCGTGTAGTCTACACACAGCCGCCATTTGCCATTGGCTTTCTTCACCAAGACTACGTTTCGAAAGCCAAGTGGTGTATTGAGCTTCTTCGATGAATCCTACGCTCAGTAACTTGTCGGCCTCAGCCTTAGCTGCTAGGCGGCGTTCTTCGCCAAGTTTGCGCTTTTTCTGGGAGATGTATCAGGCTTCTTTGTAGATGGATAGCTTGTGGGAGGCAACTAGAGGATCCACCCCTGGTAGGTCAGCAACTGACCAGGCGAAAAGGTCTATATTGCTTACAAGGATAGATACGATGATGGCACGCTCGTCAGAGTTCAAACCGGTGCCTAAGTTGATGGAGTGGCCATTGGGAAGCTCTAGAGGGGAGGTCTCCTCAACTGGTTCGAGACGAAAATCTTGGCCTACTCTGGGATTTAGATCTTCGCCTGATAAGGCGATGCCGGAGCCAAGTGGTCGCTCAATGTGGTTGGTTTGTTGAATTGGGAGTTGTGGGCGCAAGCTGGCCATATAGCATTCACATGCCAAGCCTTGGTCGTTGTGGACGGTGAGGATATCTCCGGAAGGAGAAGGGAACTTCATGGCCAAATGGGGGGTGGAGACGACAACGCCGAGGGTGTTGAGGGAAGGGTGGCCCATGAGGACATTGTAAGATGTTGGCGCGTCGACGATAAGGAAGCAGATGAGAATGGTTTTGGTTTGGGTTCCGTCACGAAACACGCTGTGAAGGTCAACGTAGCCGCGGGTGGACACTTGCTCGCCCGAAAAGACATAGATTGGTTCGTCATATGGGACCATGGCGGTATCCGGGAGCTAGAGTTTTTGATAGGTGGCCCAATAGAGAATGTCAACAGAGCTGCCATGGTCGATAAGGACTTTCTTAAGGCGTAGTTTTCGATTTCGACAGTGATGACCACGGGGTCGTCTTGTTGATGGTCGAGGCCGTGAAAGTCGTCGTCTATGAAGATGATGGGAGGCATGCGACGTCTGTGGTGGGAATGAGTGATATGATTGATGGATTGAATATGGCGGAGGTGTTTCTTTCAGGCAGAAGAGGTGGATCCTCCACTAGCGAAGCCACCAGAGATGGTGTTGATAGTGCCACGTAGAGGAGGATCGGCGGGGGTGATGTTGGTGCAGGCCGGTTGGGGTTCCTGGTTAGCGGGTTGGGCTGGGCGTCTGTCGTGGCGAGAGTCGTGTGTGGGGCGTCTGTGGTCGGATCGAGGGGGGTGGTGGTGAAAGTGACCAGCACGGACCAGTTCTTCTATTTTATCCTGGAGTGCTTTGCAGTCTTTTGTGGTGTGGCCATGATTGCGGTGGTAACGGCAATACTTGGTCATATCAGCGTTAGGAAGAGTGGTTGTCTTGCGTGGTGGAGGGATGAGGTCAGCTTGTAGGGCCTCATCAAGGATGCGGGATCGAGCTACAGTAAGAGGGGAATATCTGGTGAAGCGGGGTTGGCGGGGCTCACGTGGGCGGGTATCAGGGAAGGGAGGTTGTGGGGTAGGGTTGGCGGTGGTGGCTGCATAGTCATTGCAGAATTTGGTATGAAGGGTCTGCATTTCCTCCATGCGGACATAGTCGGCCGCACACAATTTAAGTTTGTGCAAAGAGGCAGGTGGGTGGAGGTAGACATTGTTGGCGAAGGGGCCGAGTTGTAGGGTAAGTTCCATGCACTAGAGGATCATCTCTTTGTTGAGGTGTGGGGTGCGAAGAGCAGCCTTAGGTGAAGCGATCTATGAACGCTCTGAGTGGTTCGCCTTGTTCTTGTCTAATGCCCAGGAGGGAGATTGTGGTAGTTTGATGTGGACGGTTGCCAGCGAAATGGGTGGAGAACATATGCGAGAGAGGGTCGAAGCTGTCGATGGAGTAAGGTGGAAGGGTTGTGAACCATTCTAGAGCAGGGCCTTTAAGGGTGGTGAGGAAGGCTTTGCAGAAGACCACGTCTTGGGACGTGTACAGGGCGACATGGGTGATGTAGACTTTGAGGTGTTCATCAGGGTCAGTTTCACCGGTGTAGCAGTCCAGTGTGAAGGGTTCCCACTGGGCAGGAAGAGGAGTGTTGGCAATAAAGTCAGTGAAGGGGTGACGACGTCTGGGCTGGTGGGGTGGGAGCGAATGGGGAGGGATGTGATGGTTGATCATAGTGGGGAAGGTGGAGGTAAAGTTGTGAGGGGGGATGTGGGTTGTCGGAAGGTATTGCGGGTTATAAGGCGGAACATGTGTAGTCTGTAGAGTGATGGGTATGTTGTAGGGAATTTGGGTGGTGGGGAGGGTAGCAGCAGGGGTAGGGGCTGCAGTATGTCCTGGTTGAGTGGATGGGAAGTGAGTGGGATGGGTGGAGGGAATGGGTGTTTGTTGGGTGGTGGTAACGGTGTGAGGGGTGGGGTTGTATTCGCTTTCCTCTTCTGTGGGCTGGAAGGCCGGGGACCTTGCAGCCTTAGACGCCTCCTTGGCCTTTCCCTTCAGTGTGGGATCAACTTCGATCTTTCGCCTAAGGCGAGAGTTCTCTTGCCGCAGCGCCTCCATCTCATCAGCGCTGCGTTTCTTCAGATCTGCTAGTTCTTGTTGCATCTTCACTTGGCCGTCCAAGATGGCGACTAGGTTAGGGGTGATGCTAGCAGGTCCTGAGGGACCAGCATCCGCCTGCTTGTTCACTCCAGCTTTGCTGCGGGTTGAAACCATCTTCGGAGAAAAATGGGTACTAAGGTGTTCGTCTCGTGCCCCACGGTGGGTGCCAATTGTTCCTGCAGAGAACAAACAAGATAAGTTAGGCACAAGCGTCACCTTACCCATGTAGTCCGCTATCTCCTCAGTTGGCCTCTTCTCGGTTGTTACATGTCGGCTTGGACCCAGGAGGGATTACCTGCAGAAGGGACTCTGAAGCTCAAGTAAGTCAAAGCTCTCAAAGGTCTAATCAGGTGATTAATGGAGTAATGAATGCGTACCTTTAATTACTGGGGTCCACGTGTATTTATAGAGTATTAATTATGTCTGGTTATGCTATGGGCCGGGCCCTGGCTTGGGCCTTAGCTTGGGCTGTAAATGGGCCTGGGCCCTAACCCAGGCCCTGAGGTGGACCCATTGAATACTAAGGGGGCTTTGATTTTGTTAAGTATATTGGGGTTGCCAGCCTAAGCCAACTACTTTCCTTGGCGGTTTGTGTTGCTTATGTGCTGTCTTAGGTAGGTTGTTCCTCCAGGTATTTAAGTTACCAGTTTAGGCCGGTTAGGCTTAGGTTAACCCGGCCTAGGCTGACTACTCGAATTCTTTCGTACATAGGCATCGTTTTATTACTATTCTGTTAAGTTGGCTTGGTGTGGTACACCAGTCCCCCAGCCTTGGCCGATATAGGTGTCGGTCAAGGGTGACATGTGTTGATATCCTAGCGGGGCCGGTTAGGTGTGGTACAATTTTCAAAGAAAACTGCATCTCTAGATTCCATAATAGTATTATTAGAGATTTCATTCACTTAAGAATTAATAACCAAAAAATCTATAAGTGGTGCTATGCAGAGAGTAACCAATAAAAACACAATCAATTATTTTAATTCCTAATTTTCTTTTCTTATTAAGTACTTCTTTGTTAGTACAACAAGGTTACAAAGTTGTTTTTGAGTCCAATAGAGTTGTTATTACTAAACATGGTGTTTTTATTGGTAAAAGATATATTTGTGATGGTTTGTTTAAATTAAGTCTTATGCCTTTTTCTTCTAATAAAATATATGATAGTTCTTCATTGACTATTACCAATGTTGAAAGTTGTTATATGTGGCATGCTAGACTAGGCCATATAAATTTAAATTCTATTAGAAGAATGATGTCTCTTAATCTTATTCCTAAATATTCCATTGATTTGAAGAAAAAATGTGAAATATGTGTTCAATCAAAGCAACCAAGAAAAGGTTTCCATACATGCATGAAAAACAAAACTAATCTACTTGAATTGATACATAGTGATGTATGTGATAGTAATGATCTTTTAACACGTGGTGGTAAAAGATATTTTATTACTTTTATTGATGATTTCTCCAAATATTGTTATGTGTATTTAATAAACCACAAACATGAATTTTTTGAAAAATTCAAAATATATAAATCTGAGGT
>Ga0214543_1012836_pt1 | contig 10893 bp, 6 predicted proteins | sample CNSS2metaG_FD_160094 | JGI IMG/M metagenome (GOLD analysis project Ga0214543, IMG submission 160094) | Root nodule microbial communities from cowpea collected in UCLA plant growth center, Los Angeles, California, USA - CNSS2 | ecosystem: Host-associated > Plants > Roots > Nodule | place: USA...
TATATATATATATATATGCATACATACATACACACACTACACACTTTTTATTTTTTATTTTTCGAATTGTTTGGCTTGGCATTACACCAATTTGCATCTCCAAGATATTTTTGGTTTATCACAACCTTTGTGTAGTTATGTGCAAATAATGTATGTTAATTAAATATTTTTATGTCTCATATTTGAATATTTTTACTATTTTTTTATATTTTTATTTATTGTATATTTTCTTTTCACATGAGAATGTTTAACACTCTCAATTTAATTGTTCAATAGCATGGACCTTTCATTTACTATAAGTTATATAACAAATTATCTTTTTTATCTTTTTATTATTAAAAAAAATTCAAATGAAGAACTCTTTCATTTCGCGAAAATAATTTTTGTTATCTCTCAATCATGGATATTTGAAATGTTTTCTTAGATCTCTAAGATATTTTTCATCTTATTATATCCTTAATTATACATTTGTTTTCATGTGCGATTTCATTTCATGGTCTCTCAAAGTGTTTCTAAGACACATTTGATAATTTTTTTAATATTTTTGTTGTTGTTTACTTTTATCATGTAAAATACTATTTTGATATTTTTTTATATAATTATTTTTTTATTTTTTAACTCATTATCATACGTGTAATTTTATCATTATAATTATATAAATAAATTTTATTTGCTATAGTATAATAATTTAATATAATTCTCATGAATTTTTTTATCACCATCCAACATATATTGAAGTTCAAAAGATGAAATATCTATGTTAAAATTCCATTATTATTAGTTTAATCTTTGTTCATTATGTGATTTTGACCAAGTGATGTATTATAATTTTTATTAAAATAAGATTTCCTTTAAATTTAAAAAATTAAAGTAAACAAACATTTAAAATATATTTTAATTTTAATATTTATTTTTATTTTATATTTTTTTAAAATATTTATAAATTTTATCAACTAGGTCTCATTAGTGTTTGCAAATTGAATAAATGTTTTAGTTCTCATGAATTTTATTTGGTATTCTAATTTGAAATGTATACAATTAAAATATATACAATTATAATTTCTTTCTAAATATTGAACAAACAAACCTCCTTTTAATATTGAATATGAGATAATATTATGTTTTCTTAATCGTAATTTTGTATTATTTTATAAAAATTAATTAATTAATATTGAAACGGTAAGAAAATAAGTACGGGTATGGTATGAGTATATACCTGTTATCCAATGAAAATGAGACAAGAATTTGATACATATTAGATTTGGATATGAAGATGAATTTTTTTTTCGAGAAATAGGTATAGCAAAACCCGTCCTCATTTCGTTATCATCCCTATCTTGGGAGACTCCTACTGCAATACTGTATCAACTTAAATGGATCCATAGAATCTCATCACTTAATATAATATAATATAATAGAATGTATTTCAAAAAAATTATGTTAGATAACTAAAATTTACATTTATACAATTTAACATTCAATTGTTTCTCTCGATGTCTAATGTTATCCATAATCATGAAAACAATAAACTTATTAAAAGAGGCCAAAATATTTTGTTCATGAAATCCGTGAAAACATTGTGAAATTACAAGTTAGCTTAAGAAAGCAGGAGTAGGTTGAATAGGAGTAAGTTGAATAGAAAATTTTAAACCCTTTTGAAAATGTTTTCTTTAGAAGTCTTATTAAACACTATGTGGAGGTCACATGACGATTTTATAAAACACATTCACAATATTATTAAAACACTTTTAATTAAGATTGTCAAAAGAAAATGTCTGATAAAAAAAAAACAATAATAACAATTTTTGTACTACTTTTCTCCAATTAGGTTAAATGTAGTTCTTTTTTACAAATTGTAAAGGACTCATCCACTAATAAAAATATTACAAGTACTATCCCTATCATTTTTAACTATTTTTAACTATTTTTAACTTGTAACGAGTACATAAAATCAACGAACGACTCAAAGGTAAAGTAAGATACTCAATTATTATAATTTTAATTTACAAGAATGTTATAATTTTGTTTACAAAAATGTCATAATTTACTAAAAAAATGTTTTAACTCATTAATTATATTTTTAGTATAAAAAAATTAACGTACACTAATAATAATTTAATTAAATTTTATTCTCAAACATAAATTTATAATTAATTTAATAGATTTATCTTAGCAATAAAATATTTTTTTGAGATTTTTTTTTTATCTTAAACATAATTTTATAATTAGTTTAATAAAAGTATATTAATTACTACTAAAAAAAATTTGAAGCATCTTTTTTCTTAAATATAATTTTATAATTAATTTAATAGAGAAATATTAGTAGTAAACATATTTTTTTAGGCCTTCATTTCTTGGAGGCCTAAAACTAGTGTTTTACTTACTTTACCCTTAAACCAACCATGAGTGTTTTATATATTATAATTTTTTATTTCATATAAGAACAAAAAAGAAGAGAAGAATTGAGGCTTTAATTACATCACAAAAGAGAGCTATGAATAAATTTATAAAAATAGATAGGAAAAATGAATTAGAAGATATAGGTGGATGCTCTTTGAATGAACAAGATAATAAAAATATAGATATAGATGAAAGCAACAATAGAGAAAGAGAAATAGGTAGAGATGGGAATAATTCTGATTCTAAAACCCATGACAACGAGGATGAGATTGTGAGACTAGATAATTATTCTACTATTGACAAAAATATATATGATCCAAGAGTATTGATACAAATTTGAGAGATTTCTTAGTAGAAAATGGTCCTATTAAAATCACTGATATACATTCCAGAAACTTTTCTTCATCAAATTATATTCAAATATTACCTAATGGAGAGAAATGCGAAAGAAGATGACTAATTTATTTTAGAGATTTAGATAGAGTCTTTTATTTTTGCTGCAAATTGTTTAATGTTGTTTCTTATAAAGTGAGCTAGCTAACGAAGGTAGTAATGATTGGAGAAATCTTAGCAATAAGTTGAAGAGACATGAAATATTAAATGAGCATATTTCTAAAATGAATGAATGGATTAATTTAGAAATGAGATTGGAAAAAAAATAAAACACTAGACAAATATGTTCAAGAACAAATAAATAGAGATATAGAACATTGGAGAAATGTGTTGTTAAGAATTATTGTAGTTGTTACAATTGTTGGTAAAAATAACTTAACCTTCCGTGGAAACAATGAAAAGATTTATCAAGAAGCTAATGAAATTTTTTTAAGTTTAATTAAAATGATTGCAGAATTTGATCCAATTATGCAAGAACATATTTGTCGAATTAAAGATGATGAAATTCACAACCTTTACCTTGGGCATAACGTAAAAAATGAGTTGATAAATTTGTTAGCAAGTGAAATCAAAACAAAAATTATAAAAAAAAAATTAGGGATGCAAAATATTATTCAATCATACTTGATTGCAATCCAGGTATAAGTCATCAAGAGTCTTATGTATTACAGTGTGTAGATAGTTCATAAACTCCAATACAAGTTAATGAGTATTTTTTAGAATTTTTAAAAGTAGATGATACAAGTTGAAAAGGTCTTTTTAATGCTATTGTAGACGAATTAAAAAATCTTCAACTTGATATTAACGACCTTAGAGGACAAGGATATGATAATGGATCTAATATAAAAGGAAAACATTAAGATGTGGAGAAAAAAAATTCTTGAATTAATCCTAGAACATTTTATACTTTGTGTGGTTGTCATAGTTTAAACTTAGTACTTTGTGATATGGCTAATTCGTGTCCAAAAGCTACATTTGTTTTTGGTGTGTTACAACATATATATACTTTATTTTCTTCTTCTACTAATATAGGTTGAAAATTTTACAAGACCATATACATAAGTTAACTCTTAAATCATTGTCACAAACACGTTGGGAAATCTGTATTGAAAGTGCGAAAGTTTTAAGATTTCAAACTTCACAAATAAGAGATGCTTTATTTGAATTAGCTAAAGTTAGTGATGATCCTAAAATAAAAAGTGAAGCTAATTGTTTAGCAACTTATGAGCTAGAAAACTTTGAGTTTTGTTTAGGCATGAATATTTGGTATGAAATTTTATTTGCAGTTAACTCAATTAGTAAGAATTTACAATCAAAAGATATGCGCATTGATGAAGTTATTGAACATTAAAAGGTCTTATTTCATTTTTTGAAAAGTACAGAGAAAATGGATTTAAAAATGCATTGATTTTTGCCAAGCAAATTTCTTTTGAAATAAATATAGAACATAAGTTTCGTGAAAAACGTATTAGACGCAAAAAAAAAACAATTTGATGAAAATATGGAGAATTAAATTGTAAAATCTCTTCAAGAATTATTTAAAATTGGTTACTTTTTGTATATTGTAGGACTTCAAAGTAGATTTGAACAATTTAAAATATATGAAGATATTTTTGGTTTTTTATTTAGTGTTAAAAAATTAAAGTCACTAGATTATACAATTTTGAAAGAAAAATGCTTAAACCTTGAAAAATCTTTAAAACGTGATAATTTGTTGGATATTGATAAATTTGATTTATTTTCATAGTTAAATATCTTAAGAAAAATTATAGGTTTGGAAAATGATAAATAATTAACATTCTTAATTATATAAAAATAAATAAATTCTTTTCCAAATGCATATATAACTTATAGAATAATTTTAACAATCTCGGTGTTAGTTGTTTTGGTCGAAAGAAGTTTCTCAACGATAAAGATAATAAAAAATTATTTAAAATCAATAATGTTTCAAGAAAGATTAAACGAATTAGTCCTATTATCTATTAAAAAAGAAATTTTAAATGAAATTAATTATGACAATTTAATAAATAAATACACATAAAAAAAGTTCAAAAAATAAATTTTAAATAAAATGTCTGATTTTTTATGTTTGTTTTAAGCCTTCCAAACTGTTGTGTTGTGTCGTCCATAATAAAGCCATTCAATGTTTTTAGAATACACAATGCGTCTGCTTAGTACATAAAGCCGTCCTAAGTTATCTATCAAACTTTCTTTAAACATAAGTACACAATGTCTCTCTAAGAAAAGTGCACAGTGCCTTTACAAACTATACAGTAACGAAGTTATTTATAAAATGTTCACACTCGAACGAATGAATATATGAATAGAAGCTTTGGGCCTCTAAAGAAAATATTTCACATGATGTATGGTCTAAAATTTGTTAAATATAGAAAAGATCTAATCATTTATCTACATTGTCTCCAACACATGTATAACTAGTTTTTAGACTTGTAAAGTTGATCCTGATCATAACTTTTTCATTGTAAATATGTTCTTGTTCTTGGTATAAGTTAAGAGAAAGTTAATGAACTCTCCCTTCATAAAAAGCATAAGACATTACACATTTATAATAATGAGTGGGTTGAATGGAAGCTTGGCTAATAATTGATCCTCGCTTGCACTCCTAAATGTCATAATGGCTTGCCTGTTGTGTATGGGATGAAATTAATTCCCACCATGCTATGCTTCCAAATTTCGAATATCTTTTTTAGCAGTTATTTAATGCTCTTTCAAATTAAAAACCCAACAACATTTAAATGTTTTTGTCCCTTTCTTGTTATGTGGTTAGGCACCAGTATGGCATGCTACTGCCTTTATCATATTAGTTGCCATTTTATTCTTCATTTTCAACATTGACGGCCTCAAACAGAAACCCAATTATTTTTGCAAACGCTACTCTTACAAAACAAAATTTTGGTTTAAATATATTTTTCGTTTACTATACAATTCTTTTGTTTATAATGATAAATACCAACGCAGATTTTTTTATTTTTACTAGATTACGGTGTTGTATTTGATTGAGCATTACAAATTAAAAATATATTATGTTAGTATTTTTAAATTCAATAAATAATCATTATTCTAATGAGAATGACACTTTCTTAAAATGTAAAAATATATATATATTTAATTTCAAAAAAGTTTTTAAATGGTGCTAGAAGTTTTATGTCCGATTTCATAATATACATTTTAAGAAAATCTTTAATAATAACTAAATTTAAAGACTAAAAGTCATTGTAGTAACTAATTTAGATATCAATTTTTCGACTTGAAATTATTGATATCTAAAATAGTCTTTATTATGAATATTAATTTGTGAATTATACTCTAAATTGGTCAGTATCATTAGTTATTCAGGTTTTTTTGGCTACCAAAGCAATTAATGTCTAAATTGGTAAGTAATCAATTAGAGACCAATTTAGTCACTAATTATTTGGGTAGCCAAAACCTTGATAGTTAACGTTAATTATTAATTTAGAATCTAAATCACAAATCAATTATCATTTGTTTTTATTCATAATGCATACTATTTTAGATACCAATAATTTTGAGTTTTTAAAATAGTATCTAAATTAATCACTATAGTAACTAATTATTTTTTATCTCTACAATTAAGTGTTGTTTAATTTTTTTATCTATGACAATATATAAAGAGGATATTCTCCTTTGTGTATATATCTTGTTATTCAAGTTTTATCTTTAATTATTATTTTAAAAATGATTTATTTTACATTTAACCGTTATTCTAAAAATCTCTTTTATTTTTAATAATTATTTAAAAAGAAAAAATTCGTACATATTTTATTTTTCTAAGTTTAAAACTATTTTAAAAGTTAATTATATATTTTTTATTGATTTGAATATAAATGTCACTTTTTTAACTAATGAATTTGTTCGCCAACTATCCCTCTTCAGTTAAATAGTGAGAATTTGATCTTTGAAAAGTTGAATCCCCTCCATCATTTTATTTTGACGGTTACAGAAACCCTTCTAAAATTTGGCTACTGAAACGTAAAATCGAATTTCTACCCAAAGAAAACAAAACAAAATCTGCATACAAAGGCGTTGAGTTGGAGATTTCCTTTTTATTGAGAGGGTGCCATTTGCGGAAAGGGTCTTTCTTCTTGCACCTCTAAAATTTCTTCTGTACCTCCCAAATTTCTTTAGATTTCCAAAAAATTCCTTTGACCATTTAAGGAAATCCGCATACACCATACTCTCAAAATTATATCGACTTCCGAAAGTCATTTGACTTTCGGAAGTCAAAATATATCACCAGGAGTCGATTTCCGGAAATCAAAATGTATCACCGGAAGTCGATTTCCAGAAGTCAAAATGTATCACTGGAAGTCGACTTTCGAAAGTCAAAATATATCACCGGAAGTCGACTTCCGGAAGTCAAAATGTATCACCGGAAGTCGACTTCCAGAAGTTAAAAATTATCACCGGAAGTCGACCTCCGGAAGTCAAAAAACATTAACGGAAGTCGACTTCCGGAAGTCAAAAATTTAATTTAATTTTAAATATTTTTAATTCTTTTTAAAATTTATATTTTCTAACTTTTAATTGTTTTTTCTTAATTTATTATTTATTATTTTATTTATTTTTTATGTTTTCATATTTCTTAATATATATTTTAAAAAAATATTAATATCTATATATAATTTTATTTTTATTCAATATACTGAAAAATCAATATAAATATAAAAATAAGTAAAATTAAAATAATATTAAACTTTAAATAAAAAGAACAAAAAAAAATTATTCTACTTCATTTAGTTTTATTTAATATTTAAATTTATTTTAAAATAATAAAACTTTAAATTAAAGAAAAACAAAAAATATATACAAATATATATATATATATATATATATATATATATTATTTTAAATATGATTTTTCTTAATTCTTGTTTATTTTTATTAAAGTTTTAATAAATTATATAAAAATAAATTTAAATTTCAAAATATAAAAAGATATATAATTGAAAAAAATTTAAAATTTAAATTTTAAATAAAATTAAAAATTTCAAATAAAATATAAAATATTATACACATGAAATATATAAATAAAATAATTATAATAATATCAATAAAATAAATAAAATTAAAAATAAAATAGAAAAATAATTTAAATAAAAATAATAAAACTTTCACTAAAAACAGAAAATATATATATATATATATATATATATATATATATATATATTTCATTTTTTGTAATTTAAAGTTTTATTATTTTAATTTAAATTATTTTTCATTTTTTTATTTAGCTTTTTTTGTACTTATTTTTTATTTTCTTAAGTAATTTTTTTAAAATTTATATATTTTATAATTTTTAATATTTTTAATACATGTTTTAAAAAATAAAATAAAATAAAAGGTAGAAAACATAAACTTGAAAAAGAATTAAAAATATTTAAAATAAAATTAATTTTTTGATTTCCGAAAGTCGACAATGTTTTTTGATTTCCAGAAATTGACTTTCAGTAATGATTTTTTATTTTCGGAAGTCGACTTCCGGTAATGATTTTTGACTTTTGAAAATCATATATTTTAACTTTCGAAAGTCGATATCTGAAAATAATTTTGAGGGTGTGATGTTCGTAAATTTTTTTAAATGATTAAAAGATCTTTTGGGAATTTAAAAAAATTTTGGAGGTGAAAAATAAATGCTTGGAGGTGTAAAAAGAAAGATCCTTGCGGAAAAAGATCATAAAAAGCTAGCCACAGATTGAATCTTTCGCACCCTTTCACGCGCCTAAAACACCAAATTGTTCAATAATTTTATCTGTTCGGTCCAAATTTTGGTTTCCAAATTCAGTTATTGAGAATGCTAATAATTTATGAAAGAGAATATAAACAACTACTTTATTATTTATGTTAATATATATTTACGTTTATACATATAGATATATTAAAGTTTGCGTTTAGAGAAATTTTTCTATAAATACGTCTTGTAGAAAAAATAGAAGGAAAAGATGAAGTCAATTTTTAATAAGATAAAATCACCTTCTATTATCTTACAGAAAGCCAATTGGTGGAAGATAGTTTCCTCTAACTTCTCATACAAATTTTAGCATATGAAAAATAAAATTTCGTGTTTCATATATTTTTCTTTTTTAGAAGTGTTTATTGAAATAGGTTTTTTCTAAATAAACTCCTAATAAGTTTGTTGATTTTTGAATTAAGAGTATTTAAGAGTATTTAGATATTTGTATAAAAGAATTTTATAGTTTTTAACTTTCATTAGAAATTATATTTAGTTCATTTTTGAAAAACTTTGATCCAATTTAATCCTCCAACTTTAAAAATATATAATTTATGTTAATCAAATTTTGTTAGGTTTATTTTATTTGATGTTTCAAACATGTATCATTATATTATTTGAGTTGTTTACATGATTTGATACCTTTCTGTTCCAATGTTAACTGAGAAACATGCTTGAAACATTAAATAAATTAAATAAAATTTGATTGAAAAAACTAAATCACACATTTATAAAGTTAAAAGATTTAATTTGGTCAAAATTTTAAAAATGAACTAATTTTAATTTTTATCAAAAGTTAAGAAAATAAAATATATTTAACCCTATCGAAAATGAACTCAAATTACTTCTAGTCCCTGCTAACAGTAAGAACATAGTATTCTGATAGTTGATGAAAGATTCCCACAGTACATAGTCATGAAGATAATGCTGCAATGCTCTCAGTAAAGATTCAATTTTGTTGTGCGTAGCGGAAGAAGGGACATGAAGGGATTGGAATATTTTGGATGGATATGGAAATGTGGCCCAATTTCAATCTGGAAATGTCTGATGGCATGGACTATTAAGTGTGAACAAGATCTGGCTTGTATCGATGTCCCATTTTGCAACTTCAATCATCTTCACAACTAGCTGTGTTTATTGAATAGAATAATTTGACAGCATAATCTAATTCGATTTAATTTAAATGGATTGAATTAAATATTTTTCATTGAGTGAAATCAATTCTATCTAAAAATAATTCAATTTCTTAATGATGGAATACATTAGGACACAAATCATACAAAGTTATTGTAAAAAAAAAAAAAAACTTTGTTATTTGTCAATTTTGAATTAAGTATAATTTTTAATGTATTTTAGTTTTGATATTTAATGTTTAATTGTAAATGCAAAGTCAATATCCCGAAGGGTTTCTTGTATTAATAATATAATAGAATATCATTAGTATAATAGAATATCATTAAGATGAAGTGTTTCATATTAGATAACTTTAAAGTTAATGTATTATGGTTAGGGATGATAATGAAAGGGGTATGTGTGGATCATTTTCTCATCTCATTCTCGTTTCCTTACTCAATATTGACATGAAAATTTTATCTTATTCTCATTTATATTAAATAATAGATATATTTGTACTCATCTCTTAATATTCTAAATGTTAATTAAATAATTTTTTGTAAAAATGTAAAAATTACAACAACAAAAACATGATATTTTCAAGGATTTAATGTCAAATATCAAGAAAGAATTTACAATTGCATAAATCTCAAATCAAAATGTCAAAAAACAATTGGATAAAGGTAAAATATTATAGAAAGAATCAAATATCAACTGTATGTCTTAGAAATAATTTATGAAACTAAGGACCAAATAAAAATTACTATAAATTTTTTCAGATTACCTAATAAATATAATATATTTTAGTATTTTAAAATGGGATGGGTATAAGGACGAGACAAATATGTACATCCTCATTAGAGATGACAAATAAAATCATCCCATAGGCATTACCCGAACTCGTCTCCGTTCTGATGGGAAATCCCGACATTGATTGGGTATGAGTATGGGTATGGGGAATTCTCGAGTTTTTCAATTGAGTATGGGTATGGGGAATCCTCGACTTTTTCAATTGGGTATGTGGATGGGTATGAGGATGTACATATCCATGTCATAATACTCGTCCCCACCATATCTCCGTCGCCGATTAAATTATTAAAATATTCACAATTAATTAAGTAACCTTATACAAATATATATATATATATATATATATATATATATATATATATATATATATATATATATATATATATATATATTTTTTTTTTTTTTTT
>Ga0214543_1012837_pt1 | contig 10892 bp, 5 predicted proteins | sample CNSS2metaG_FD_160094 | JGI IMG/M metagenome (GOLD analysis project Ga0214543, IMG submission 160094) | Root nodule microbial communities from cowpea collected in UCLA plant growth center, Los Angeles, California, USA - CNSS2 | ecosystem: Host-associated > Plants > Roots > Nodule | place: USA...
TTTTGCATCCACAAGGGGTCCAAATATTCCTCCAATTGGTGTATACTTCAAAGCCATCAACTAAGGCTTCATTTGGCACCAAAGTGCTCTTGGGAGTGCATCACTTTGCTGTCCAAAATTGTGGTGTGATCAAGTTGGCCTCGGGAGTAGCTTCCAACACCAATTTCTACAATTTGGTCACTTCTTTTGGTCAATTTGGAGCATCCTTTGTGCCTTATTTTCTACTCAAAGTTCTATAAAAGTTTGGTGCTCTTGGGTTGCTCCTCTTTGCCTAAATTTTGTGTACCAATTTTAATTCTCTTTGAACTTGTATTTTGGCCTACTTAGGTGTCTTGGGGAACCACAAGGTGTTCAATCCCATCTCCTAAGTAGAACCTTTATCATCCATTAGTCATTCGCTTTTAGTTGTAAGTGTGTTGAAAGTTCTAAGTGCTTTCTCACCTTACATTAGGCCGCATAGCTTATATTCAAGTTTTCACGTTGTTTAGTGGCTTAAAATTTTGAGACCAAAGTCTTTACATATTTTTTTGGCCAATTAGGGGTCCGTCTTTAGTGTTTTATAGATTTCTTTGTTCTTTGTTCTTTGTTGACAACTAGTGTCTAGTGATTCTCATCATTTAGCACTTAGCCATTGTGTGAAATTCTTTCAAACTTGCCCAAGTGTGCCTTGGCTAGGATTGGCTTTGGTTATTAAGTGGTCTTTTTCGACTCACCTCGCCTACCTGGAGGTTCATTTGTGTTCTTAAAACTTTTATTCACACTTTGTCTCAAGTGCTAGATCGTGTCAATCATGAGCACTAGAAGGGTTACACGTGCAAGGGTGCAAACCCAACAAAATTCACCACAACCAACACAACATAACACTAGTGCGGATGATGAGGGTGATGTTTCCCCTCGTATGCTTCACAAACTCACCAAAGAGGTGAGTGACATCAAGGCTCAAATGGCTGCCATGCAAGCCAATTTGCACTTCATATCTGAGCAATTAAGGAATCCTCCACACACTCACCGTGCTTCTCCTAGATCTTCTCGCCCCCATCAAGACATCATCATGATCTTAGTGGCGAGGAGGAGGATTTACAACGCCCCTTTCCAAGGCAATCTCCTCACACTAGGAGACAAAGGCGTGTTCCTCCTCACCCCAAAGAAACAAGAATAGATTTGCCTCCTTTCCATGGAAAAGACAATGTTGAGGCATATCTAGATTGGGTGGCAAAAGTTGAACAACTGTTTGACAGCCACGTGGTTGAGGAAGAGAGACGTGTCTCTCTTGCTGTTCTCAGCTTCCAAGGTCATGCCTTAAATTGGTGGACAGCCCTTGTCCTCCAACAGCGAAAAAAAGGCCTTCCCGAGATTGAATATTGGTTTGATCTCAAAGAGGCACTCCATGCTCGTCATGTTCCTTCATACTACAAAAGAGAGCTTATGGATAAACTCCAAAGGCTCCAACAAAGAACCATGTTTGTGGAGGAATATAGGCAAAAGATGGAGTTATACATCTTGAGGGTTGGGATAGATGAGGAAGAAGATCTAACCATTGCTAGGTTCTTGAGTGGTCTAAACTACAACATAAGAGATAGAGTTGAGTTGCTCCCATATCAAAATTTAAATGAACTTGTTCAAATGTGCATCAAAGTGGAGCAACAACTCTTGAGGAAACCTATTCGCAAGGATTCTTCACTCTCTTTTTCAAAATCTGATTTTCAAAAGAAAGATTTTTCTCATGTCAAGGAGACCGCTCATAGACACCCAGCAAAAGGTCAAGATAAGGGTGAGACCTCCAAGCGAGGTAGTGAGATCAAGTGTTTTAAGTGTTTAGGTAGAGGTCATGTGGCATCACAGTGTCCTACCAAGCGCACCATTGTGCTAAAGGGCCAAGACCTCTACAGCAGTCAAGAGGAGTCTTCTGAGGAATCTTCCTCTTCTAGTGACTCCCACAGTGACAAGTCCTCCAAAGATAAACATCATTCTTACCCTCAAGAAGGGTCTCTCTTAATGATTAGGAGGCTTCTCAATAACCAACCAACCCTTCCTCTCAATGATCAAAGAGAAAACATTTTTCACACTCGCTGTGACGTTTTGAACAATACTTGTTCTTTGATCATTGATAGTGGGTCTTGTTGCAACTGTTGTAGCACAAGAATGGTTGAGAAGTTGAACTTGACTTTGTTACCCCATCCCAAACCTTACAAACTTCATTGGCTTAATGAAGATGGGGATCTCGAAGTCAAGCATCAAGTGTTGGTTAAGTTCTCTATTGGAAAGTACAAAGACAAAGTTTTATGTGATGTAATTCCAATGGAAGCTTGCCATATTCTCTTAGGTAGGCCGTGGAAATTTGACCGCAAAACCACACACCATGGCCATACCAATGAGATCACCCTCCAACATCATTCTAAAACTTTTGTGTTACATCCCCTCACTCCTGCTCAAGTTGCTAGTGACAAAGCTCAAATCCGAGCTAGGAGGGAGGAAGAGAGTTCCACCAACTCTAATAAATTATCCAAGGATTCTAAGACAAAGGTAGAGGAAGTCTCTCCTTCTAAGGATGTTCATCATGAAGTGATTCTAACTCATAAAACTCTTTTACATACTCTTCATGTTGAACACCCTTCCTACCTTTTGCTTTGTCATGTTGTTCTTACATGTCTCCAACATCCTTCACTTAAGGATGTACCTCCTTCTGTCCGTGCTCTTCTCCATGAATTTGCGGATCTTTTCCCTAAGCATAGCCCCCAAGGCCTCCCACCTTTTAGAGGAATAGAGCACAAGATTGATTTTATCCCAAGGGTCAGTCTATCTAATAGACCAGCCTATAGGACAAATCCAATTGAGACTAAAGAGATAACGACTCAAGTGATTGAGTTGTTAGACAAAGGATGGGTCCAAAAGAGTCTTAGTCCTTGTGTTGATCCCGTGTTTTTGGTGCCCAAAAAGGATGGCAAATGGCACATGTGTTGTGATTGTAGGGCCATCAACAACATTACCATAAAGTATAGGAACCCCATCCCTAGACTAGATGATATGTTGGATGAATTGCATGGGGTCAAAATGTTTTCAAAAATAGACCTCAAGAGTGGTTACCACCAAATTCGAATTGCCAAAGGTGGTGAGTGGAAAACCGCTTTCAAAACTAAATTTGGTTTATATGAATGGTTAGTCATGCCTTTTGGCCTAACCAATGCTCCTAGCACATTCATGCAACTAAAGAATCATGTCCTATGGGATTGTTTGGGGAAGTTCGTGGTTGTTTATTTTGATGACATTTTAATTTATAGCCATAGCTTCAAAGTTCATCTAGGACACCTTAGGGTAGTCCTGTCTCTCCTTCGAGACCATCAACTTTATGCAAACATAGACAAGTGCACTTTCTGTGTAGAGAGTGTCATCTTTCTTGGGTTTGTGGTCAATAAAAGTGGGGTACATGTTGACCCCGACAAAATCAAAGTCATCCAAGAATGGCCTGTGCCAAAGAATGTTGGGGACATCCATAGCTTTCATGGGCTAGCTAGCTTCTATAAACGGTTTATACCCCACTTCTCCACAATTGCCTCACCCCTCAATGAACTTGTCAAGAAAGACACACCTTTTGTGTGGGGTGATAAGCAACAACAAGCTTTTGAGGAGATTAAGGCTAAACTCACCCAAGTACTAGTTCTAGCTCTTCCAAACTTTGAGAAAACTTTTGAGCTAGAATGTGATGCTTCTGGGGTTGGAGTAGGTGCGGTTTTATTACAAGAAGGCCATCCAATTGCTTATTTCAGTGGAAAACCCAATGGCCCTTCTCGTAATCACCCCACCTACGACAAAGAGTTATATGCCCTTGTGCGAGCTCTTCATACTTGGGAACACTATCTTGTGTCTAAAGAGTTTATAATTCACACTAATCATGAAACTCTCAAGTATTTGAAAAGTCAGCACAATCTTAACAAGAGGCATGCAAAGTGGGTTGAATTTTTAGAACAATTCCCTTATATTATCAAATACAAGAAAGGGACATCCAATGTTGTGGCTGATGCACTTTCTAGAAGATATACTCTTTTAGCCAAACTTGGATCTCAAATTCTTGGGTTTGACAATATATGTGAATTGTATAGTCAAGATCCCTTCTTTGCCCCTATCTATTCTAATTGTTTAAATAAGTCCCAAGGCGGCTTCTATGTCTCAAACATATATCTTTTCAAAGAAGCCTGCCTATGCATTCCATGTGGTTCTCATCGTAAACTCTTAATCATTGAGATGCATGAGGGGGGACTTATGGAACATTTTGGGGTCGCCAAAACGTTGGGAATGCTTAAAGAGAAATTCTTTTGGCCCCACATGAAATGTGATATTCAAAAACATTGCGCTAGTTGTTTGACTTGTTTGCATGCTAAGTCTAGCACAATGCCTGCTTGGATGTATACTTCTTTGCCCATGGCTTCCACCCTTTGGAAGGATATTAGCATGGACTTTGTCCTAGGGCTTCCAAGGACTTCTAGGGGTGTTGATTCGATTTTTGTGGTATGGACTGTTTTTCAAAAATGGCACATTTTATTCCATGCCACAAAGTCGATGATGTAAGCCACATTACAAAGTTGTTCTTTAGAGAAGTGGTTTATCTTCATGTCTTACCCAAGACAATTGTGTCTGATAGGGATACTAAGTTCCTTAGCCACTTTTGGAGGACCTTGTGGCCTATGCTTGGAACTAAACTTTCTTTTTCTACTTCCTGCCACCCTCAAACTAATGGGCAAACAAAAGAAGTCAATAGATCCCTCTCCACATTGCTTAGGGTTGTGCTTAAGGGGAACCATAAATATTGGGATGATTATCTTCCCCACATTGAGTTTGCATACAATAGAGTGGTCCATAGCACCACCAAACTCTCACCTTTTGAGGTTGTCTATGGCTTTAACTCTCTCACTCCTCTAGACTTGTTACATCTTCCATCTTCTTTTGACTTTGTTCATAAAGAAGGGGTTTCTAAGTCCCAATTCATCAAAGATTTTCATGAGAAGGTTAAGAGTCAAATTCAAGCCTAAATGGAAAAAATTGCACATTCTAAAAACAAAGGCAAGAGAGTTCGGTCATTTAATGAGGGTGACTTAGTTTGGCTTCATCTAAGGAAGGAAAGATTTCCTCAATTACGAAAATCCAAACTTAGTCTCCGTGGTGATGGTCCATTCCAAATCATAAAGAGGATCAACAATAATGCTTATAAATTAGATCTTCCAGCTGAATATGGTGTGCATCCTACTTTTAATATCACTGACTTAGTTCCTTTTACAGGTACTATAGCTAATAAGGATGACATCAGAGATTTGAGGGCAAATCCTCTTCAAAGGGGAGGGGATGATGTGACCAAACAAGCCCAAGTGCACCTTCAAGCCTGATTTCAAATACAAGCCCACTTAAAGGCCCAATTACAAGATCAATGATGAAGATGATTCAAAAGGGCCTCCCATTAGATGATCACAAATTCAATGGGCTTCACACATTATTTAAATGGGCCAAAGAAATCACAAAGACTTGAAGAAGTGCATGTAAATCTAGTAGTGTAGATTTAAATTGGGGCATTGTTTGGGCTTTGCTTCCCAATAATACATAAGACATGATAGGAACATAGGATGGGGTTCAAATTGGGCTCGGCCCAATTTTCTTCATACATGGCTGAGATTATCAAGGCAATGAGGCTCCTTTGCTTCATGATTTGACTAAGGTGTGTCATCACATCTAAAGGCTAAGAATCCTTCTTGTTCTTCAAGCCAAGATCTAAGGGGCGTGACCTTGCCTCCTTCCCCAAGCTTGATCTACGGGCCAAGATCAAGGCCCACTCCATCCAATGGCTCTCCTTTCTCATGTGTAAATGGCTTCATATAAAAGCCAAAATTTCACTCATTTGTACACTCTTGAAATTTTATGCGATAGATGCTAATTGAGTTGAGAGCATTCCTCCCTCTATTGCCTTTGAGAGTCACTCATTCTAGAGATTTCCTCTCTCTACCTCTAGCCACCTTCCTTAGGCTAGCATAGATTAGGAAATCCTTTCACCTCCTTCATTTTCCATAGCTTGCAAGTGCCTTCAAAACTTGCCTCCATTCCTTCATCCAATTTCCGCTGCCCATGGAGTTCTTCACGCACCTTTGGAGCTCCACCACATGGCTAAATCACCATACTCAATTTAATACTCATCGACAAATTCTATAGTTGATTCGCCTATCTCTCGAACAAATTTTGAAAATTTAGGTATTTTATGTTCATTTGGTAACTCAGTTTTTAGAAGAAAATATGGGAATGAGGATACAAAATAGGGTATATTATAATTGATTAAACTCTTGATCACCATATTGATTTCCATATAGTTGTACCCAAAGTCATCCCTTATGTAATAGATATTCTTGTTTTGATTAACTCTTAAATTTTTTAATAAATGATTGACATTTTGATTAACTTCTTATCTGGATTTCAATGATAATCTTGTGCTAACAAGTTTATTTATTTTTGTTTCCTTTTGGTTTCTAATGAAGATGGTGATGAAAATGTAGTAACAATGGGTGAAGTGTAATTTAAAAGTGGTAAAACTCAAATTAGTAAATGTGGTAATAGGATAAGTTGCAATAAAATAACAAGAACACTAAAGTCATTTGCTACCAAGAAAGGTAAAAGAACTTGTAACATAAATCAACAAAAACGGTGACTCAAATTGTAACAATCAACATTGGATTAGCCATTTTTCATGTTCGCAATGTTTCAGAATGTATGTATTGTTCCATAATTTGTCACCCTTGTATAATACAAAATAAACCTATTTGAACATGTTACATATAACTATCCAAAACCTATCTTTAGTAGTTTTAGAGTCCATGTGGCATAAGTAGTTGATACCCACTAAGTATCCATATCGGTTGTTGCTTTGTTTTTCTCCTCGGTTTGCTTCTTGGTTTCAGTTGATAGTTGCTCTACAATTTCCTTTCTCTCTCAATCAACATTCTAATAGGGGTAAATAGTTGGCTTCTAAGAAGTTACATGTCTGTTTTATGACATCCATCTCATAAAGAAGCACTTGACTAAATTGGCCATCGTTCACCCCTTCTCTATGGAATATAATCCTTTCTGACTTATAACTAGTGAAGTCCACAGAGTATGAAACAAATCCTTCTTGAAGACGTTATTGTCCTTCACTAACACAAAACCAATGGCCCTTTGTTTTCGGTTCTTCATAAGACTTAGATTTCAATAAATTGAGCGACATAAGGCTTGGTCTTCGAATGATTGTATTTAACTTACTTCAATAACATTTAGTGTCATAACAATTCTCGATATCTTAAATAATTTCTTCCTACTTATAGATCTCCTCAACAAATATACATTCTCAGTCTTTTACGACACTAGTTCTAAGTTTCTTTTCTTTTAGTTTTCCATTTATTCTGGCAGACAAAATGAAATTCATGGAAATTCTTGCAGATTTTTTCTTTCCTGTCAACGTTTTGTATGTCGACCCATGAAATAAACGTAAGATATGCGAAGAGGGTTATAAATCGACTTTTGTCATTTCTTCCATTAATTTCTTCATTGACCTACCTTTCCTAAATGGCCTAACAAGAATCCTGGTTAGCGTGAATGGGATGGTGAACTATGTACCAATTATTCGTTACAGATAATTTTTTGACATATTTTTACGTGATCGAATAATCTTCTTCATAAACCACCATAATCCACAACTTTAATCCTCGTCGTGACTTTGGAGCTCTCAGAATTTCAATTCACAAGTGCAACACGTTAGATTTCCACCTGGGTGCAGAAAAGGTGTAAGGACAAAGACACGGGTGGCAAGTGCTTATTGTGATTTCTCCTTTTTAGGTAATAAGAAAAATGGTAATAAATAATATAACCACTAATGCCAAATTTCGCAGTTTTTTATGGTTTTTAACTTTAGGTTTAGAACTTATTAGAGTCACGTCTCTTTCCGCGTGGGCGAGATTTGAGGCAAAGAAGTTATTTGCCTAGCAATTTGTTCCAACCTTTGTGAATTAAATAACATATTGCAGAATCAAACAAAATGTAATTGCATCGACAAAATAAAGATTTAACATAATTAATTAGAAGTTTCTTAATCATATATAATTCTCAGCGTTCGTTAATATAACATAATGCAGCTTTTGGGTGCACTTACTAATTGGCTGTGCTAAGGATCCCATTAGGTATATTCCTATTTTTTGGTTCTTTAATCTGATGAAGCCAATCCAAGATTAGGTGCTCATGTTAGGTAAGTTGGAACAGCTTGCTTCAATTAAGCAACAACTATTAAATGCGGCTAAAATAAAAATGTGTACTTCTTTATTCAGATAATTCCTTTAAATAGAATATTGTTTGGAGTTAAATTTAAACTATTTTTAAATTTTTTTTTTGTTTTTAAACTAAGTTATATATTTATTTTCTTCATGCACTTAATTAAAGTAATGTAAAACATCATTCGAACATGTGGAGTGTTTTTCAAAAAATATGTTATGTTTCTAAACTGTTATATATTTATTTTCTTCGTGCACTTAATTAAAGTAATGTAAAACATCTTCCCAACATATTTCATGTGGAGTGTTTTTAAAAAATATTTTGTTTTTAAACTAAATTATATGTTGTTTTTAAAAAATATGTTTTGTTTTTAAACTAAATTATATATTTATTTTCTTCATGCACTTAATTAAATTCATGTAAAACATCATTTCAACAAATTTTATATGGAGTATAATTGATTAGAGATTTCACATTGACTATATATTCTTACAAACTAATTTTTATAAGATTGACTTAAGTTTAAAGTTCACTTTTTTTAAATAAACTTTTAATTAGATTATATATAATCCCCACATCCTTTTCTTTCGGAGAATATTTTACACTACTTTTATAAAATACAGAGATGAAATAGGTATATAGTTTAATTCCATGGTAATTTTTTCAATTTTTGTTTCTTAAAGATTGTGTTAGTTTGATCTTGTTTATTTTAATAATAAATTAATATAATATCTTGTAATATATTCAAATTTATCTAAAAGTCAGGTATTTCAATTACTTTAAAAAATATTATTGTAGATAATAATATTATTTGTTTGTGATAGGATAATTCATCTAAAAGTATCTATAGTTAAAAAAAAAGAAAGAGAAATATAGTTCCAATGTGAAACCCTAGATACTAAATCTTAACCTAGAAAACATATGGTAGATGAAAGCATTAAGATGAAATTGAGAAATGTGTGCTTGGTCTCTTGGTCTTGGGGCACTAGGACACAGTGGACGTAGGTGGATATCAATGTGGAAACTTATTGCAAAGGCTCGTTGGCAACCCACTTCACACGGCACCCCATTACGTCTACCTTTCATTAGATTGGACAACTCACTCACATTTTCATTGCATAATACATTCCATCACTTTTTTCTTTAGTTTTTTCTCCATTCATCATACAAAATTCTTTATCTAAATGTTTTCATGTGCATATCTACATGGCTTTCGAGATTTATATAATTCCAAAGCCAATGTCTTCATCAATTATGCACTCCCCCACTATCCTCTTGTCCAATTCTTGCTTTGCAAGAAAGTGGCACATTCAAGTAACATTCCTTATTCATCAAACATCTGGAAATAATACATCACTTCATCCATGAAACAGGTTGTTTATCTCAAAGGAAAAAACCCTGTACTTTCTTATCACTCACTTTTTTTTTTTTCTTTAACTTTCTTCTTCTTGTTTGCTTTGACCAACTTTTTTTAAAGTTGGTGCTCATTTACATGTAGTGTGCATGGATATTTTTTATTTGCATTTTCTTTACTTATAAATAAATAAAGGGTTGATTATCACGTTGATCACAGAAAAAGGTGTATGTAAATAAAAAACAAAAAAAACTTTTTTTTTTCTTTTGCTTCCTCGACAGAGATCATAAATAACCCGTACTAGTATTTTGTTTTGGGTTCTTACAAATATTAAGGTTTTTTTTTCAAAAGAAAATATCTTATCATTTATTTTTAGCTTTTATCATTTCTTGCATTTCATGTTATTTTATCGAAATGTATTTTTTAATATGTGACTTAAATTTAAATGGTAGACGCAAGAAACACTAGTGCAGTAAGGACTTTTGGCCCCGATTGTTTTTGATATTCTGCCCCGGTTCTAGAACCGATCGGGTGAGACAAAAAAGGGTGATTTTTGGCCTAGGGTATCAACCGAAGCCATAGGGGGTACTTTTCTGCCTCAGTTCCCTGGGACCCGAAGCCATAGGGGTACTTCACTCGCACCACCATTAGCACTGTTATGCTCGTCCTCGCCACCGAGATCGTCGACAAACGCTGTCGCAGCCAGACCTTCACCAGCACTGAACGAGCAACTCACCGCGACGCTCAGACCCATGTTACCATTGCATGGTCTGAATGCGACAACGACAAACCACCATGAACCAGTAGAGCCAAGAGATCTAGAGACCCAGCACCTCCACCGTCGTTCGAAGCATAACTTCAATCCACTGTTGCGGGCAACCCTACCACTGTGCCGCCGTCACCACCGCAGACAAAGGAAGACAGTGACCACCAAATCACGCCTTTGCCGTGAGCCGCGAGCACGCCTCCTTCGCCAATGACGAACCAAACACCACCGCACGAGAAAACGAAGACAAGAATGCATCCACCGCGCGCAAAGTTTTCGCTCAGGGACGAAAGTGAACAATGCGAAGTCGCGAATTTGGGAACCTAAATAGGGCATATGGCCTCGGTTCAATTAATAACTGAGGCCTAAAGTCCCTTTATGGCCTCGGTCAATAAAGACCCGAAGCCAAATGTGGCGGCGCAGGTGACATTTTTGAAATTAGGGTTACTGGCTGACTTATAGGCCTCGGTTCTTTTTTAACCAAGGCCAAAAACCTCTTCA
>Ga0214543_1012846_pt1 | contig 10883 bp, 2 predicted proteins | sample CNSS2metaG_FD_160094 | JGI IMG/M metagenome (GOLD analysis project Ga0214543, IMG submission 160094) | Root nodule microbial communities from cowpea collected in UCLA plant growth center, Los Angeles, California, USA - CNSS2 | ecosystem: Host-associated > Plants > Roots > Nodule | place: USA...
TATAGTAAATAATTGAATGTGCACATTAAAATTGTTTCCTTCTTCTCCGATGTAAAAGAGAGGAAGAAATGCATAGTTTTTGAACTTTAATTTAACAGCATCTTATCTATTCATCATAAATTACGTCGCAAACAAAGAAAAGCCTTCATTTTTACTATAAATATTATTATTTTATAAATAAAAGTATTTTTTTACATTCCATATGCGTCACCTTGATTATTATTATCCATATTTATAAACGAATATAAATAAATCCTTTTTAAAATATAATTTCAAGGTATATTTCTAAGCTTTTTTAATAAATTTTTTATTGATTTAAGAAGGGTTTAAGTATAATTATCCTACTACTCCCAGGAATCCACGAAAACCATTAATACTACCATCCACCCAAATAACCTTCCAACAACTATGACCTATTCTATAACCATATCCCAGCAGCCTAAGTACCCATTCCCTCAATTGACCAAACCTAGCCCATTTCCAACTTTGTTTATGATTTCAAAATAATAATTTCGTGTTTTATGATTTCAAATTTTTGAAAATTCATATCTTAAATTCAACTTAAATGTTTTATTCTTTATCCAGTATTTATTTTTATTACGGTAGTTAGACATGTTGTTATAAATTAAAAAAATTACACCTTAAGTCCACTCATATTTAAAAGATTTTAAAAATAAAGTCTTAAAATATAGATTATATTATAATTATATTGGAATCTATCTATTACATGAGTTTTAAAAAAAATATAAAGCATTAGAAAGAAATTAAATTAAATTTAACAACTAGATAAAAATAATTTAAATTTAATTAATTGATTATATAAGAAAATAAAATATAAGATATTTGTTCATAAACTTTCTCTACAAACTGTAAAATATAAACAAATTAAAACAAACTAAAACAAATTAAAACATGCAATTCAGAAAAGAATGAAAATAAAATAATGAGAAAAAAAAATTCTGAATTTTAAATAAAAAAATAATAAATAAAACAAAAGTAATTTACCGGAGCGTCTTTAAAACCTGTAGTGCAAGCATTTGTATAGACAGTGACAACGGTGCATTGTTTTTACTTTCAAAGCCAAAGCATTCATATTAGCCATGACAACTGTGTATTATTTCTTTTCTTTCAAAGTCCCAAAATGAGAGAGTATGTTTCCTTCTTTTTAAGAGACCTAACTCATTTCTCCACTTCTTCAGAGATTAGGTTTCGTTCCTTTAATAAATTTCTAATCTAGCTAGGAAGGAGAAGAAGAAGAAGAGTAGAAACAATAGTTTGCAGTGCGTGTTCTTCTTGGTAACTTATCTTATTAATTAGTTCTTGCATAATATGTTTCACTTTTCTTTTTCTCTTGTTTCTTCATTTTTTTTTCTCCTCCTTTTCCTTGGAGAAAATTTGAGAAATCAGTGACAAGTGGAAGAAAGTTTGACAGAAAAATAGTTTTGGTCTAACGCATAGCAATTATAAATTTGTAAAGACGTTATTTTTATTTATCTTTTGGTTTAAGCATTCACTTTTGTATTTGTAAGAGTTATAATTGAAATATTTGGAGAGTTTAATGATGCAATCACGTCATATTGTAAATGTTTTTTCTTTGTATTAGCTTTAAGAAAGCATTGAATACTATAGATTGGATTTGTCTAAAAGGTATATATATGTACATCTTTTGTCTAAAGAGGATTTTCCTGTGAAAAATTAGGTATGGGGAGAATGTCGAAGAGGTGGCACAGTTGGCTGATTGAACATGTTCGAAGTGTCGAGACTTTTGCAATCGTAGTTTCTTCTAGTGGGTTTCTTTTCGTTTTTATCAATTTGTTTTTTGAGTTTGTATTGTAGTCATGAATTATAATTTTGGAGTTATGTTTATAGGAAGCGACAAGGTGAACCGTATCAATCTCTTATATCGTATTGTCAAGGAAAAGGAATTTTGGATCAGAAGCAGGTAGTTTACTAATTTCTTTTTTTTGTTTTTACTTGTGTGGTGTCTAATTTTACATTTTGGAGTGTGTTCAGTTTGTTTCGTGATGTTGTGATGTATTTGGATGATAACGCTTTTGTTGTCTTAATATAATCTAAAGTGGTTGGAAACTTGCTTACTATGTCTAGGAAACTGAGAAGATATATTCAAGACGAAAATTCAAGACAAGCAAAAGCAGTAAAAGAAGCGAAACTTATGATTGCTGCAACTAAGGAAAAGGTAATATAAAGCAAGGTGTTATGATGCTCTTTGTATATGGATTATCCTTGCTATTACAGTGTGTTCATAACAAATCTGTGTGCATGATATATACAGGTAAAGTGTCTTGTGCAGAGGTTGCAGAATGAGAAGGATGTAAAAGTACAAGATGAAGTTGTTACATCACCTGAAGAAAGCTGTAGTTTATAGTCCTGCAGAGAAGGATGAAGTTGATAAATATATTTCTTCAAGGTGAGTTATTTTCTTAAAGTTAAGTGGATTGTTATTGTGGTTTGAGATACTTTACATGATATTTGAAAGTTTGCATTCTTCCTTTCTACCTTGGTTGTAGGGCTAAAAGACTTAAGAGCTCTCAAACAAGTTTGTAGGAGTTTGTGTTTTATGTTAATTGTTCTTAATAGCATGACGCTTGCCAAAACACTCACTCCATCATGGTATTGTATCTATGAGACTCTTGTAAATTCATCTAATAATAATATGTTGCCAACATTATTTTTAACATGATATACATTTCTTTTTTTTGTAGGATTTTGTGGATATCTCTATGTGGTGGCCGTTCCTCTCATTTGTTTTTGGATACAAGGGACCTTAATTATTCTGATCATTGTATATATATTTTTTGTATTTTATTTTAGTGGAATACGAAATGAAATTATTTTTTTAATTGATATTATGATTGTATTTTTAACTAGGTAGATGTCCAATGATATATTATTCATTGAAAAGTGATGAATGTATTCTGAATATTTCAGCAGTTACAATTTAAGAAAAATTTTAGATCTTTTCTCTTGACCAAATATTAACAATATAGATTTTTGTTTAATAGCACTTAGTGTTGCTATTTTTCATAACCATATAATTCATATATGTAGAAATATTTATAGAAATTGTTCGTAATGAATAATTTTATTTGTTCAATGTGTATGAATTATTTTATACATCTCAAAGGTGAATTGGATATAATATTATTAGCTTTATTTATTTATTTATACAAATTTTATTTTATTGTTTGAATGTTATATATATATATATATATATATATATATATATATATATATATATATATATCATTTTATGATTATTCATTTTTTATGACTGTTCATATAATCAAATATCATTAAAAAAAATTAATAGTAATAAATACACGAATGCATAGTTAAAAAAAAGACTTAACCTAATAGCAACGGTATTAGGTTAACCTAATATTATTGCTCATTCCAACTAAGCAATAATGACCTCAACCACGAAACAACCAATTTACTATTTCTACAGCTTTTCAATAACATCTTTTCTTCTCGAATGTAAAAGAGAGGAAGAAATGTATAATTTTAAAACCTTAACCTAATAGCAACTGTATTCAGAATTTCAATGAATTTTGTGCAGAATTGCTATTGGCAACGGTATTCAGCTTTTCAATGAATTTTGTTTTCATTGAAAACCCTTTTCTTTTGCCGCTTCTCTGCACCAATGACCTCAACTACGAAACAACCAATTTACTATTTCTACATCTTTCAATAGCATCTTTCTTTTCTTTCATTGAAAACCGTATTTTTCTGAACCAATGAAAGAAGCAATTTCATTACTACTGTCTTTATATCTAACTCTTTATAATCAATAATAATTGAATGTGCAGTTGTTTCCTTCTTCTCCAATGTAAAAGAGGAGGAAGAAATGTATAGTTTTAAAACCTTAACTCAATAGCATCTTATCTATTTATCGTAATGCAAATAAAAAAAATGCCTTCATTTTTATTATAAATACTATTGTTTTAGTAATAAAAACTGTTTCTTTTCATTCCATATGCATCACTTTCATTATATCTTATTTTAATTATAGAAATTTACTATGAATGCATATTTACATGATAAACACATATCTAATCATGCATACCACAATTTTATGTTGACAAAATATTTTATGATTAGTATCCATATTTTTAATACATATATATATATATATATATATATATATGTTTTTTTCTTTTTTTAATTTTTATGTATTTTGTTAAAAAATTAATTGTTGAAAGGGGGAGTTACTCAATCCAATAAAGCTAATTTTGATGATATCTAAAGTCATACAAACACTTTGTATAACTTCTTTAGGCTTAGTCTTGAACTTATCATTTGTATAGGTAATGTATATCTAGGATTACATGTAAGCCGAGCTTGAATGGTATAGATTAGTTGTCAGACTCTTGAATATGTCAATTGCAGAACTCGTTAATGGATTAGACATTTAACTAATGGATTATCATAAGGCACTGCACTTATGTAGTGAAAATTCACCCATGATAATCAATTAGGTAAATTTCCTAATACACTAATCTCATCATTAAAACTCTGGTTTAAAAACAAATATGAAATCAGTTTGAAAATTACACATCACTGAATCAAGAAGAGATTTTTCTAAGAGATTGAGATACGCAGAGTTCTTGCATTCTTGGGAGATCATTTTTTTAGGCATTCAAGAAGATTGATGATGGATTCAATCTTGGATGGTCAAGCCTGACATTGGGATTAAGTGTCACATCTACACATTCATTAGGTGTATTCGTTCCTTGCTGTTGAATTGTATTTATGTTCAATGTTAATTCATTGTGTAAGTGAAGGCCTAGTTGCAATTGTGTGAAGGCATTGCATCTAGGGGGAGTTCTTGATTTGTAGATCAAGCTCCTTAGTCTTGAGGGTCTTCAATTATATAGGTGATCTTGTAATTCTTGTAACTCTATTGATTCAGTGAAATCCTCCTAAGCTTGGGTTGCTTAGGAGAAGACTCGACGTAGATTCATCTTAAATTGAACTAGTATAAAAATTGTTGTGTTTTCTTGTTTCTTTGCTCTTTTATGCCATTCCTAATTGATTGAATAAGTCCATAAAAACAAAATTGAAAAATTGGTTATTGAATTTATAAACACTAAAGACAATTTTCAAGATTTCCTTAAAAATAGTAAAAAATAAAGTAACCAATTCACCCACCCTCTTGGTTGGGATATATTAGACATATATGTTTTAACATTAATGTTTTTTAATTTAATTTATTCAAAAATATTATATTTTAATATATTATATAAAAAATAAACTATATATATATATTAATCTTCTATTTCTAAAATATATATTAAAAAAATAAAAAATATAAATATAAATAAGTTTTAAAAAAGTTAAGATAAAAAGTACAAAAAGAAAAAATTAAAAACAAATTAAAAAATCAAACAAAAGAATAAAATAATATATATATATATATATAATTATATTTATATATATTTTTTATTCTGTTTTATTTTTTTTAAGTTTAATTATTTTTTCTTTATTTTCTTTATTATTTATCTTTTTATATATATATATATATATATATATATATATTTATATATATTGGTATTAACTATATTATGATATTATATATATTTTGGAAGTCGGTTTCTTGTATTATATATATTCTAGATGTTGACTTCGGTAGTATAATATTTTGGAAGTCGACCTTTGGTAATATATTTTAATATTTTAAAGTATATTTTACTGGAAGTCGACTTCTGATAATATATTTTGATATCCGGAAGTATCTTTCATGGAAGTCGACATTCAAAAGTAATTTTGGAGGTGTGATTTGCATGATTTTGCTCAAATGGTCAAAGGGTATTTTTGTGATTTAAATTTTTTTTTCAAGTGCAGAAGAAATTTTGGAGGGACAGGAAGAAAGCCCCTAATGTTGTGGGTTCAAGATATTTGAGCCCAACAAATGCAAGACACAAAAGACCATCTGGATGAAAGACCATAATATTTATTAGAGTTTCACTAATTATTATCAATAGTTTTTGGCTCAAATGTACTGCAATCCAACCCTTATTTATATCACTTCCTGCCCTTATTTATATCACTTTCTATAGAGAATTAAGACAATGAATGAAAATAGTGGTTTGTTATTCTTGTCTTCCATGTTCAATAGCTCTTTCTAGGATAATGATTGTTACCGCCTAACAATTTCCTTCTTTGAATTTTCTTGAAGTGTTATTTTTGTGTTTTTATTTAACCAAATAGTTTTTTTAATTCAAGTATATCTAGTTCACTTGAAAGTCTTATTTTCTTGATTATTATTATCCATATTTATAAACGAATATAAATAAATCCTTTTTAAAATATATTTCAAGGTATGTTTCTAAGCTTTTTTAATAAATTCTTTATTGATTTAACAAGGGTTTAAGTAAAATTATTTTATATTTACCGTAAATTTCAAAAAAATATATTAGATAAGTCATTTCATACGTTGATTACACGAGTCTAAGAATACACTGAATAAATGAGTATAACAAAATATATTATTTTAATAAATGAATAGTTTTTGAACCTTGTGATATTAGATGAGTTTTTGGGTCAAAGTTCAAGTGGAGTCGGTTTGTTCCGAAGGTTGACTTAATTCGGTCAGGATTGAAGGTTAAGCCGACTAGGCTTGGATCCGAGGTTGAGCTAAGTCATACCCAAGTCATAGGTCGATTGAGTCGGTTCGACCGAAGGTTGAGTTGAGTTGTACCAAATTGGAGGTCGAACTATAAGTTAAGTTAAATTAAAAGATGAAATCTAGTTCATCATAAAATAGAAATTAAATTTCTTTATCCAAATAAAGAAATTGAAATCTAAAATATTTCAATTACTTCATTCAAACTAATTATTTAAGAAATAAAAAAATTCAATTATATATAATTGAATTACTAAGTATTTCAATTTCTTTGAATTGTAAAAATCCGTCCTCTAAAAAAAGGTTAATGAGTATCATTTTTAAGATCACAAAAATTCATATATTTGATTCACACTCTCTTATTTAAATACAATAATAAAAGAAGTATATATAAGATGGATAAAAGAAGTAATAGAAACAAAATAATAATCCCGTGTTTTATGATTTCAAATTTTTGAAAATTCATATATAAAATTTAACTTAAATGTGTTACTTCTATCCAGTATTTATTTTCAGTACCGTATTTACACATGTGTTTATAAATTAGAAAAATTACAGTGTAAGTCCCCTCATATTTTCTTTTTTACTAGAATATGCATAGTTAAGCACATTTTTGTATTTAAAGGATTTTAAAAATAAAGTCTTAAAATATAGATTATATTTATAATTATGTTAGAATCTATCTATTACATGAGTTTTCAAGAAACAAAATCTAAAACATTAGAAAGAAATTAAATTAAATTTAACAACTAGATAAAAATAATTTAAATTAAATTAATTGATTATATAAGAAAATAAAATATAAGATATTTGTTCATAAATTTTCTCAACAAACAATAAAATATAAACAAACTAAAACATACAATTTAGAAAAGAATGAAAATAAAATAATGAGATAAAAAAAATCTGTATTTTAAAATTCAACAGTAACATAAAATATAAAAAAAATAAAATAAACAGAAGTAATTCACGTGAGATCAGTCTTTAAAACATGTGGTGCAAGCATTTGTATAGAGAGTGAGAAGTGTGCATTGATTTTACTTTCAAAACCAATGCATTCGTATTGGCCGTGGCAACAGGGCATTATTTTTTTCCTTACAAAGTCCCAAAATGAGAGAGTAGGTTTCCTTCCTTTTAAGAGACCTAACTCCTTTCTTCATTTCTTCATAGATTGAGTTTTGTTCCTTTAAGATACCTAATTTATTGAGAAGAAGAAAAAAAAACTTCTAACCTAGCTCGGAAGGAGAAGAAGAAGAAGAGCAGAAACAATAGTTTGCAGCGCGTGTTCTTCTTGGTAACTTACCTTATTAATTAGTTCTTGCATAATATGTTTCACTTTTCTTTTTCTCTTGTTTCTTCATTTTTCTTGTTCTCCTCCTTTTCCTTGGAGAAAATCTGAGAAAGAACAGGGACAAGTGGAAGAAAGTTTGACAAAAAAATAGTTTTGGTCTAATGCATGACATATATTTGTTTACCTTTTACAACTTTCCTATATGCTCTCTGTAATTTATATCTGCATAAAGTACAATTTCTTTCATGTATATTCATGTTAAAAAATTTCTCTCTTATTCTAAGAACGTGAAAACTGTGAAGAGCTAAAACTCTAAAGTCAAGTAGACGTTATTTTTGTTTATTTTATGGTTTAAGCATTCACTTTTGTATCTGTAAGAGCTAAAACTAATTGATAATTGAAATATTTGGAGAGTTTAATGATGCAATCACATCATATTCTAATTTTTTTTTTGTATTAGCTTTAAGAAAGCATTAAATACTATAAATTGGATTTTCTTTAAAAGTATATATATGTACATGTTTTGTCTAAAGAGGATTTTCATGTGGAAAATTAGGTATGGGGAGAATGTCGAAGAGGTGGCACAGTTGGCTGATTGAACATGTTCGAAGTGTTGAGACTTTTGTAACCGTAGTTTCTTCGAGTGGGTTTCTTTTCGTTTTTATCAATTTGTTTTTTGATTTTGTATTGTAGTCAGGAATTATAATTATGGAGTTATGTTTATAGGAAGCTACAAGGTGAACTATATCAATCTCGTATATCATATTGCCAAGGAATTTTGGATCAAAATAAGAACTCAAAAGATGTTGTGGCCAGAACTGGAAAATCTTGGAAAATCTTGTCATCAGGTAGTTTAGTAATTTCTTTTTTGTTTTTACTTTTGTGATATCTAATTTTACATTTTGGAGTGTGTTCAGTTTGTTTCTTGATTTTGTGATGTATTTGAATGATAACACTTTTGTTTTGTTGGTTTTCCACGGTAAAATGCCGCCAGAAAAAGGAGAAGCAAGAACTTAAAGAAAGAGAAGTTCTGGCACAAGTGTCTCTTGACTAGGATTCAAGAGCACAAATAAAAAAAGGTATGTCATGATTAATTGATTATGAGTTATTCATCATTTTTCATCAGTTTAGGTCAAAATATTTTGGTGTGGTACAAAAATCCATGGTTCAAATTTCTCTTGCTAGTTTTAATGTTTTTCTATTGTAAGGGTTGACATTAAATTTGTTTTTGTAATGTTAAAATAGAAAAATGGATGTGATGTCACGAGAATCAATCAGAGTTTGTGGACAACAATGGCATGACATTTTGGAACTTACAAAGTTCCAATGAGGAACCTGTTGTTTTACAGCAAGGTAATTCTCAAAATTCATCATGAGTTTAATTTTTATGATTGATGATACCAATTTTATTTGGGATTTAGTAAATTTTCTAAAAGAAAGCAACACACAGATATAAAAATACAAGAATACAAGATGAAGTTGTTACATCACCTGAAGAAAGCTGGTTCGTTTATAGTTCTGCAGAGAAGGATGAGGTTGATAAATATATTTCTTCAAGGTGAGTTATTTTCTTAAAGTTAAGTGGATTGTTATTGTGGTTTCAGGTACTTTACATGATACTTGAAAGTTTGCATTCTTCCTTTCTACCTTGATTGCAGGGCTAAAAGACTTAAGAGCTCTCAAACAAGTTTGTAAAAGTTTATGTTTTATGTTAATTGTTCTTAATAGCATGACGCTTGCCAAAACACTCAGTGCATCATGGTATTGTTTCTATGAGACTCTTGTAAATTTATCTTATAATAATACGTTGCTAACATTACTTTTAACATAATATACATTTTTTGTTTTTTTAGGTTCCGGGGGATATCTCTATGTGGTGGTCGTTCCTCATTTGTTTTGGATATAAGGGACTTTAATTATTGTGATCATTGTATGTAAATTTTTTGTATTTTATTTTAGTGAAATACGAAATGAAATTATTTTTTTAATTTAATTACTATTATGGTTGTATTTTTTTATTTAAACTAGTTAGATGTACAATGATATATTCATTGAAAAGTGATGTATGTATTCTGAATATTTCTAATAGTTACAATTTAAGAAGAAGAATTTTAGATCTTTTCTCTTGACCAAATATTAGCAATATTTCTTTCTCTTGAAAAAAAAATGAAACAGAAAAGGTAAATGATATACATATCTATTTTTTAAATCTTATTTTTAACTAAAATTTTTCCTGATAAAAAGAAAAATTGTTACAGCCTTTAAAAGTTTATAATATTCTGCAGGTTCAAAAGAGGTTTTTTCAACTGTAGCCTTTATTTTGTTTTCTTAAAACAATGAATTAGTTTAAATTAAATTTTGTTTACTTGGATCAGGAATGGGAAAAAAAATTCTAATTTTCGGTTAAAATTCAGAAAAATTTGATTAAGTCGGTCTCGAAAACAAAGTTCTGGTAGAAAGTGGATTTTGAATTTTGAATTTAATCCAATGGCACTCGAAAACGCTTTTCGGGTTTCAATTACGAACTCTGCCTCGTGTTGTTTCTTTTCAGATGGCAAAGAGCGGTGCTCTTAATGAAGAGATGAGAAGGAAGACACATGGTTCTTCATCTCAGTATGGGATGCTTATTACAGAAGCTAGGGGGAGAAGTCAGAAAAAAGGAACATAAAGGTGGTAGAGAGAAGAGTAGGAGCAAGTCCAAGTCAAGATACAAGAATTTAGAGTGCCATTTTTGTCATAAAATTGGGCATATTCAGAAATACTGTTTTAAGTGGAAAAAGGAGAACAAAGACAAGAAGGGCAAGCAGAGAGAGAATGACCATGATGATGATGATCGTGTCACTACTGCTACAGATGGTGATCTTGTTCTTCTTCGTGACTTTGAGTCCATTAATCTTGTATCTGATGAGAGCATGTGGATTATTGATAGTGGTGCTACACTGCATG
>Ga0214543_1012847_pt1 | contig 10882 bp, 15 predicted proteins | sample CNSS2metaG_FD_160094 | JGI IMG/M metagenome (GOLD analysis project Ga0214543, IMG submission 160094) | Root nodule microbial communities from cowpea collected in UCLA plant growth center, Los Angeles, California, USA - CNSS2 | ecosystem: Host-associated > Plants > Roots > Nodule | place: USA...
TTTGTATCTCATGCTCAATAAACCCAATTATAGGAAATCTCAATTAAATCAATCTTTAAGCACACAAATTCAATTAAATACCCATAATTAAACATTAAATGAGGGTAAAAATACGCACTCATCAGTAATTTTTCTCATTCACCTTTAACTGTCTCGATGCATAGGCCACATGTCGTTTATCCTGCATCAGCACACAACCCAACACTTGATACGAGGCATCACAGTATACCTCAAACATTTTAGTCGTGTCAGGGATCGCTAGTATTGGTGCGATCGTCAATCTTCTCTTCATATCTTCAAAATAGGCCTCACACTCATCTGTCCATGAGAAGGCTGATCCTTTCTAGTGAGATGTGTCAGGGGACTCACCATCTTGGAGAAACCCTCCACAAATCGTCGATAATACCCTGCCAAACCCAGGAAACTCTGCACCTTTGTCACTGTCTGAGGCCTCTCCGACTTCACCACCATCTTGATCTTAGTCGGATCAACTGCTATTCCTTAGGCTGAGATCACAAGGCCCAGGAATTGTACTTCCTCCAACCAGAATTCACATTTCGATAACTTCCCATACAACTGATGTTCTTTGAGAATCCCCAACACCACCCTTAGATGCTCTGCGTGTTCTTCTCTGCTCTTAGAGTAGATCAGAATATCGTAGATAAACACTACCACAAACTGATCTAGATAGGGCCAGAAAATTCTATTCATATAGTCCATGAATATAGCCAGTGCATTGGTCACCCCAAATGGCATCACCACATACTCGTAGTGACCATAACGTGACCTAAAAGTAGTCTTCTGTACGTCCTCCGGCCTGACCAGGATCTGATGGTATCCAGACCTCAAGTCTATTTTCGAGAACACCGCAGCTCCTCTCAACTGATCCAACAGGTCATCAATCCTCGGCAGCGGGTACTTATTCTTTATCGTTAACTTGTTCAGCTATTGGTAATCAACACATAACCTGGAGCTACCATCCTTCTTTTTCACTAACAGAACCGGTGCTCCCCACGGTGATGCACTCGGTCAGATAAACTTCTTCTAAGGTAGATCCTTAATCTGTTTCTTTAATTCGGCTAACTCAACAGGCGACATCTTGTACGGTGCCATAGAAACTGGCCCAGCGTCAGGGATGAGGTCAATGGAGAAATCCACATCCCTACTAGGCGGCAACTCTAGAATCTCATCCAGAAAGACATCTGCGTATTCATCCACTACCAGAATCCTACTGATCTTCTCAGTTGTACTCATCTTTTCTGCATGAGCCACTATCATATAACATGTAGCCCCAACCTCAATCTCCTTCACCGCCTGATTAGACAAGATAAGCTCCAACCCTACTGTATCTGGGAACACTACCTTGCGCCGTCCGCAATCGATGACAACATGATTGCTCGACAGCCAGTCCATGCCCAGAATCACGTCCCAACCCTCCATCGGCAGCCAGATAAGATTCAACTTGAACCTGCGGCCTGCAACCTCCATGGGGCACCCCACACACACAGAAGTGGTGGATAACTCTCCAGATACTGGCGTCGCGACTATCAATTAGCACTCCAACTCTCGCATCGCAAGCCCGAGCCTCCTCACGCATTTATTAGACACGAATGAATGGGTGGCTCCTAAGTCAAATAACACCACAACCTCGTGGTCACACAACAAACACAAGAACTGCAATAAGTTACCTGACTAGGTTGCCTCTGTAGTCGTCAAGGCGAACACACGCCCTGGTGCTCTAGGCCGATCTCCAACTGGTTTCTTGGCTGGTGCATCGCCAGCTAGTTTTCTGTTAGGACACTAACGTGCAAAGTGCCCAGTCTGCTCACATACGTAGCACTTACCAGTGCTACTTCCTCCACCCGTACTGCTGGCAGGTCTAGTGCAGTCTCTCCTCAGGTGCTCCTCGCTATAGTTATAGGACTGTAGCCTCTTGGAGGTAGTTGGTGGCCTGCTATATGGTTTTTCTACTGTCGTGTGTCTGTCACAGCCCATCTCTAGCTGCTCAACTATTTTGGCTTGCTCGACCAAAATTGGGAACTTTCTGATCTTGAGAGGTACCAACAATCTTTGCAGCTCATGTTTTAGTCCACCCTCGAACTTCCTGTGCTTCCACTCCTTAGTGACCAATGGAGTATAGAAACGTGCGAGGTACTCAAACCTCTCGATGTAAGCCTCCACAGTCATGGTTCCCAGCTGCAACATGAGGAACTCTGCCTCCCGCTCATGTCTCGCACTGTCTGGGAAATATTTCTCCAGGAACCTTGTCCTTAAGGTATCCCAGGTCACCTCCTCTCCACGAGTTTGCATCAGCCGCTGCATCCCCTGCCACCAATACTCAGCATCTGCCACCAGAAGAAAGGTGACAAACAATAGCCTCTGAGCATCTGCGCACTCCAGCACCCTGGAAATCTTCTCGCACTCCCGCATCCAGGCGTCTGCCTCATCAAGAGTAGCCTTGCCAAAGAACTTCGTCGGCCTATGTTTCATGAAATCCTCCATAGTTACCAGCCTAGTAGGTGCAACTACAGCCCTGGGTGGCGCTGCTATAGGCTGCATCGCGTCCATTGCATATTACAAATGTAACATCCCATCAGGATATTACGAATTTATAATTAAATAAAAGCAAAAATCTAAAAAATATGCGGCAGTTAATAATACCTCCATTTGGCCCATATGATATTCACACCATATCCTCCTTCTTCGAGAAGATTCATCCCGAATCTTAAAACACTAGTTTTAATATAAGTTTATTATGATCTTCTGAAGGACTTTATTTTTTCACAACTTGAAACTCATTCTCTTCCTCCAGGATCAAATTCAACTTGATATATGTTACTTTCCAATGGTTGGAATTCATGGAGCACTTTACTTGCCAACACTACCCTACCTTGATATGTAACAATAAATAATTCAATCCATTATGTTTGACGAATTTGCTTCTCATCAGCGGACCAAATGCATAATAAAGCACCGTAAAGAATTTTCTATTTCAGACATGGAAGTTGGTGTGTTTCATTCACATGCTTATCCTTTTGTTCCTATAAAATAACGTCACAAACTATAGAAGAGAAACATTGACAAATAAACTTTCGATCATAGTTTTCTCTACTTCCATTTCTTTTTCCTCTTTTTCCCTACGTTCTGCAGTTTTTATTGCTGCTTTTTCTATTCTTTCTTTCTCTATTTTCTCCTCCAGCCTATGGTGATCCTTACTGACTTGTCTTGGTGTCATAAATATCAACTTCATTTTATGTCCCTCATGCCTCAAATAAAGGGAACGTTCATCAAGATTGAGTGTTTTAAAACGAAGCCATGCCTATCCCAAAAGAAGATTACAAGAGTCCACGAGAGCAATATCACATAATACTTCATTCACACATTGCCATGTACTGAATTTGATCCATGCTTGATTCCGATGAAAGGTTATTGGTAACTGCAGTTTCTCCACTAATCTTTGGCTTACAACATTGTTGTCGCTTCTGTAATCGAATGCAACTAAACATGGGTGACCTTCGATTAAACACCTTGTATAATAAACTTCCATTCCTATTCCAAATCTAGATAGCCAGGCTCTGAATACCAAATGATGTGAATCCAGAGGGTTGGATTTGTTTTACTGATCTATCAAGGTTGGAATGCTAATAAGCAAGAAATTTGAGAAATTATTTAAAACGAGAAAATGGAAACACAAAAGAACATGGAGCAGAAATTGATAGACATCACCCTTCCAAGAATGGAAGATAAGCCTAAGAGTTTAAACACACAAAGGGATAAAGGACCTTTGATAAAATTCAGAGATTCTTGAATCACTCAAGAACTTAGGAGAATCGACCTCACTAAGATAGAAGAGATAAAACTCTTATATTTTTTTAATAAAACTCAGCTTGCCTTCATTGATGAAAATGGCTCAGCTTATATAGGAGCTTTAACCATCAGAATGACAGAAGACACAAATTTCAATTACAACCCTCTTAAAGCTATTAATGATCCACTCAAGCTAATAATTATCCGCTACTTAATGGTTGATTGTAACTAAATTTAAGGCTACCAAAAGTCAACCATAAAGTTTCAGCAAAGGTCTTCTTGATCTTCCAAAGGTTGGTTCTTAAGTGGGCATATGGACCCTATTACAACTTGAAAATAAAGCAAAACTAAAGCCCATTAATTGGTTAAGCCAAAACCCATTTTGGTAAGCCAATTTTACAAAGCATTGGGCCCTTATTTAAATAAAAGAAACTGCATCAACATGGCGCATTAGTCATCCTCCATTTGGCCCATATGAAATTCACACCACACCCTTCTTCTTCAAGAAGATTCGTCCTGAATCTTAAGACACTAGTTTTCATATAAGTTTATTATGATCTTCTGAAGGACTTTATTTTTCCACAACTTGAAACTCATTCTCTTCCTCCAGGATCAAATTCAACTTGATATATGTTACTTTCCAATGGTTGCAATTCGTGGAGCACTTTTTTTGCCAACACTACCCTACCTTGATATGGAACAATAAATAATTTCATGCATTGTGTTCGACGATTTTGCTTCTGATTAGCGGAGAAAATGCATAATAAAGCACTGTGAACAATTTTCTATTTCTTACATGGAAGTTGGAATATTTCATTCACATGCTTATCCTTTTGTCCCTGTAAAATGACATCACAAACTATAGAAGAGAAAACATTGACAAATAAACTTTCCATCATAGTTTTCTCTACTTCCATTTCTTTATCTTCTTTTTCCCTACGTTCTGCAGTTTTTATTGCTGCTTTTTCTATTATTTCTTTCTCTATTTTCTCCTCCAGCCTATGGTGATCCTTACTGAATTATCTTGGTGTCATAAATATCAACATCATTTTATGTCCCTCATGCCTCAAATAAAGGGTACCTTCATCAAGATTGAGTGTTTTAAAACGAAGCCATACCCATCCCAAAAGAAGATGACAAGAGTCCATGGGAGCAATATCACATAATACTTCTTTCACACATTTCCATGTACTGAATTTGATCCATGCTTGATTCCGATGAAAGTTTGTTGGTAACTGCAGTTTCTCCACCAATCTTTGGCTCACAACATTATTGTCGCTTGCGTAATCGAATGCAACTAAACATGGGTCGCCTTCGATTAAATACCTTGTATAATAAACTTCCCTTCCTATTCCAAATCGAGATATCCAGGCTTTGAATACCAAATGATGTGAATCCACAGGGTCAGATTCGTTTTACTGATCTAACAAGGTTGGAATGCTAATAAGAAAGAAATTTTAGAAATTATTGAAAACGAGAAAATGGAAACACATAAGAACATGGAGCAGAAATTGATTGACATCACCCTTCCAAGAATGGAAGATAAGCCTAAGAATTTAAACACACAAAAGGATAAAGGACCTTTGATAAAATTCAGGGATTCTTGAATCACTCAAGAACTTAGGAGAATCACTCTCACTAAGATAGAAGAGATAAAACTCTTATATTTTCTTAATAAAACTCAGCTTGCCTTCATTGATGAAAATGGTTCAGCTTATATAGGAGTTTTAACCATTAGAATTACAAAAGACACGCAAAGGTCCTCTTGGTCTTCCAAAGGTTGGTTCTTAAGTTGGCATATGGACCCTAATTACAACTTGAAAATAAAGCAAATTTTACAAAGCATTGGGCCCTTATTTAAATAAAAGAAACTTCATCAACATGGCGCATTAGTCATCCTCCATTTGGCCCATATGCAATTCACACCATACCCTCCTTCTTCGAGAAGATTCGTCTCGAATTTTAAGACACTAGTTTTAATATAAGTTTATTATGATCTTCTGAAGGACTTTATTTTTCCACAACTTGAAACTCATTCTCTTCTTCCAGGATCAAATTCAACTTGATATATGTTACTTTCCAATGGTTGCAATTCGTGCAGCATTTTTCTTGCCAACACTACCCTACCTTGATATGTAACAATAGATAATTCCATGCATTGTGTTTGACGAATTTGCTTCTCATCAGCAGACCAAATTCATAATAAAGCACCTTGAACAATTTTCTATTTCAAACATGGAAGTTGGTGTGGTTCATTCACATGCTTATCCTTTTGTTCCTGTAAAATGACATCACAAACTATAAAAGAGAAAACATTGATAAATAAACTTTCCATCATAGTTTTCTTTACTTCCCTTTCTTTTTCTTCATTTTCCCTTCCTTTTACAGTTTTTAGTACTGCTTTTTCTATTCTTTCTTTTTCAATTTTCTCCTTCAGCCTATGTTGATCCTTATTGACTTGTCTTGGTGTCATAAATTTCAACTCCTTTTGATGTCCCTCATGCCTCAAATAAAGGGAACGTTCATCAAGATGGAGTGTTTTAAAACGATGCCATGCCCATGCCAAAAGAAGACGACAAGAGTCCATGGGAGCAATATCACATAATACTTCTTTCACACATTGCCATGTACTGAATTTGATCCATGCTTGATTCCGATGAAAGGTTGTTGGTAACTGGAGTTTCTCCACCAATCTTTGGCTTACAACATTGTTGTTGCTTCCGTAATCGAAAGCAACTAAACGTAGGTGGCCTTCGATTAAAGACCTTGTATAATAAACTTCCATTCCTATTCCAAATCTAGATAGCAAGGCTCTGAATACCAAATGATGTGAATCTAGAGGGTTGGATTCGTTTTACTGATTTATCACGGTTGGAATGCAAATAAGCAAGAAATTTGAGAAATTATTTAAAACGAGAAAATGGAAACACATAAACTTTCAATCATAGTTTTCTCCACTTCCATTTGTTTTTCTTCATTTTCCCATTCCTTTTGCAGTTTTTATTGCTGCTTTTTCTATTATTTGTTTTTCTATTTTCTCCTTCAATTGACCAAATGCATAATAAAGCATTGTGAACAATTTTCTATTTCAAACATGGAAGTTGGGGTGTTTCATTCACATGTTTATCCTTTTGTTCCTGTAAACTGACATCACAAACTATAGAAGAGAAAACATTGACAAACAAACTTTCCATCATAGTATTCTCTACTTCCATTTCTTTTTCTTCATTTTCCCTTCCTTTTGCAGTTTTTATTGTTGCTTTTTTTATTCTTTCTTTTTCTATTTTCTCCTTCAGACTATGGTGATCCTTACTGACTTGTCTTGGTGTCATCAATTTCAACTTCATTTTATGTCCATCATGCCTTAAATAAAGGGAACGTTTATCAAGATTGAGTGTTGTAAAACGAAGCCATGCCCATCCCAAAAGAAGATGACAAGAGTCCATGGGAGCAATATCACATAATACCTCTTTCACACATTGCCATGTACTGAATTTGATCCATGATTGATTCCGATGAAAGGTTGTTGGTAACTGGAGCTTCTCCACCAATCTTTGGCTTACAACATTGTTGTTGCTTCCGTAATCGAATGCAACTAAACATGGGTGCCCTTCGATTAAACACCTTGCATAATAAACTTCCATTCCTATTCCAAATCTAAATAGCAAGGCTCTGAATACCAGATGATGTGAATCTAGAGGGTTGGATTCATTTTACTGATCTATCAAGGTTGGAATGCTAATTAGCAAAAAATTTGAGAAATTATTTAAAACGAGAAAATGGAAACACATAAGAACATGGAGCAGAAATTGATTGACATCACCCTTCCAAGAATGGAAGATAAGCTTAAGAGTTTAAACACACAAAGGGATAAAGGATCTTTGATAAAACTCAGGGATTCTTGAATCACTCAATAACTTAGGAGAATCACTCTCAATAAGATAAAAGAGTTAAAACTCTTATATTTTTCTTAATAAAACTTAGCTTGCCTTCATTGATGAAAATGGTTCAGGTTATATAGGAGCTTTAACCATCAGAATTACAAAAGACACATAAATTTGAATTACAACCCTCTTAAAGCTATTAATGATCCACTCAAGCTAATAATGATCCGCTACTTAATGGTTGATTGTAACTGAATTTAAGGCTACCAAAAGTCAACCACAAACTTTCAGCAAAGGTCCTCTTGGTCTTCCAAAGGTTGGTTCTTAAGTTGGCATATGGACCCTTATTACAACTTGAAAATAAAGCAAAACTAAAGCCCATTAATTGGTTAAGCCAAAACCCATTTTGGTCAGCCAATTTTACAAAGCATTGGGCCGTTATTTAAATAAAAGAAACTGCATCAACATGGCGCATTAGTCATCCTCCATTTGGCCGATATGCAATTCACACCATACCCTCCTTCTTCGAGAAGATTCGTCCCGAATCTTAAACTAGTTTTAATATAAGTTTATTATGATCTTCTGAAGGAATTTATTTTTCCACAACTTGAAACTCATTCTCTTCCTCCAGGTTCAAATTCAACTTCATATATGTTACTTTCAAATGGTTGCAATTCGTGGAGCATTTTTCTTGCCAACACTACCCTACCTTGATATGTAACAATAAATAATTCCATGCATTGTATTTGACGAATTTGCTTCTCATCAGCGGACCAAATACATAATAAAGCACTGTGAACAATTTTCTATTTCAAACATGGAAGCTGGTGTGTTTCACTCACATGCTTATCCTTTTGTTCCTGTAAAATGACATCACAATCTATAGAAGAGAAAACATTTACAAATAAACTTTCCATCATAGTTTTCTCTACTTCCATTTCTTTCTCTTCATTTTCCCTTCCTTCTGTAGTTTTTGTTGTTGCTTTTTCTATTCTTTCTTTTTCTATTTTCTCCTTCAGCCTATGTTAACCCTAACAGACTTGTCTTGGTGTCATAAATTTCAACTTCATTTTCTCTCCCTCATGCCTCAAATAAAGGGAACGTTCATCAAGATTGAGTGTTTTAAAACGAAGCCATGCCCATCCCAAAAGAAGATGACAAGAGTCCATGGGAGCAATATCACATAATACTTCTTTCACTCATTGACATGTACTGAATTTGATCCATGCTTGATTCCGATGAAAGTTTGTTGGTAACTGGAGTTTCTCAACATATCTTTGGCTCACAACATTGTTGTCGCTTCTGTAACCGAATGCAACTGAGCATGGGTGGCCTTTGATTAAACACCTTGTATAATAAACTTTCATTCCTTTTCCAAATCTAGATAGCCAGGTCCTGAATACCAAATGATATGATTCGAGAAGGTTGGATTCGTTTTACTGATCTATCAAGGTTGGAATGGTAATAAGTAAGAAATTTGAGAAATTATCTAAAACATCACTTAAGCTAATAATTTTATATAGGAGCTTTAACCATCAGAATTACAAAAGACACATAAATTTCAATTACAACCCATTTAAAGCTATTAATTAATGATCCACTCAAGCTAATAATGATCCGTTACTTAATGGTTGATTGCAACTGAATTTAAGGCTACAAAAGTCATCCACAAACTTTCAGCAAAGGTACTCTTGATCTTCCAAAGGTTAGTTCTTAAGTTGGCATATAGTCCCTTATTTCAACTTGAAAATAAAGCAAAACTAAAGCCCATTAATTGGTTAAGTCAAAACACAATTTCGTCTCCCAATGTTACAAAGCATAGGGCCCTTATTTAAATAAAAGAAACTGCATCAACACGATGCATTAGTCATCCTCCATTTGACCCATATGCAATTCACATCATACCCTCCTTCTTCGAGAAGATTTGTCCCGAATCTTAAGACACTAATTTTAATGAAAGTTTATTATGATCTTGTGAAGGACTTTTATTTTTTCAAGTTGAAACTAATTCTCTTATTCCAGGATAAAATTCAACTTGATATTTGTTACTTTCCAATGGTTGCAATCCATCGATAACATTTCTTTGCAACAGTACCCCACCTTGATATGTAACAATAAATAATTCCATGCATTGTGTTTGACGAATTTGCTTCTTATCGACAGACCAAATGCATAATAAAGCACTCTGAACAAGCTTCCTCTTTAAACATGGAAGTTGGTGTGTTTCATTCACATGCTTATCCTTTTGTTCCTCTAAAATGACATCACAAACTATAGAAGAAAAAACATTGACGAATAAACCTTCTCTAATTCCATTTCTTTTTCTTTATTTTCCCTTCCTTCTGCAGTTGATATTACTTCTTTTTCTATTCTTTCTTTTTTTTTGTTTTCTCCTTCAGCCTAAGTTGATCCTTACTGACTTGTCTTGGTGTCATAAATTTCTACTACTTTTGATGTCCCTCATACCTCAAATAAAGGGAATATTCATCAAGATGGAGTGTTTTTAAACGAAGCCATGCCCATCCCAAAAGAAGATGACAAGAGTCTATGGGAGCAATATCACATAATACTTCTTTCACACATTGCCATGTACTGAATTTGATCCATGCTTGATCCAGATGAAAGGTTGCTGGTAACTGGAGTTTCTCCACTAATCTTTGGCTCACAACATTATTTTCGCTTCCGTAATCGAATGCAACTAAACATGGATGGCCTTCGGTTAAACACTTTGTATAATAAACTACCTTTCCTATTCCAAATCTAGATAGCCAGGCTCTGAATACCAAATGATGTTAATCCACAGGGTTCGATTCGTTTGACTGATAAATCATTGTTGGAATGCTAACAAGCAAGAAATTTGAGAAATTATTTAAGATGGGAAAATGGAAACATAAAAGAAGATGGAACTGAAATTGATAGACATCACACTTCCAAGAATGGAAGATACGCCTAAGAGTTGAAACACACAAAGGGATAAAGGACTTTTGATTAAACTCATGGATTCTTGAATCACTCAAGAACTTAGGAGAATCACTCTCTGATGAGTCATTATTTTCTTCCATTTCACTAGCCTTTGTGTACCCATTAGATAGTTGATTAGTGCTTAATTGTTCATCATTAGAGTGTTTTTCATCTGTTGGGCTTTATTGGGCCACTGTTCCGAATTTGGACTAATTTCACATTATTTGGCC
>Ga0214543_1012852_pt1 | contig 10878 bp, 7 predicted proteins | sample CNSS2metaG_FD_160094 | JGI IMG/M metagenome (GOLD analysis project Ga0214543, IMG submission 160094) | Root nodule microbial communities from cowpea collected in UCLA plant growth center, Los Angeles, California, USA - CNSS2 | ecosystem: Host-associated > Plants > Roots > Nodule | place: USA...
ATTCAACATTTTCATCATATTCATACTATGACATACACAATGTATTCTTTAAATTTTAGCACATTAAAAATTACATAATACTTGTCTTTTCCAATTATACAAGAATTTGAAATATTAATGCAATAGTCCATAAAAGAAGTAATTAATATACACAAGTACAAGTTTTTTTTTTTTAAATTTTATGCGGGCTTGCGGGCCGGCCCGCGCGGGCCGCGGGCTAGCCCGTGCGGGTCGCGGGCCTATGCGGGCCGAGCCCGCGCGGGCCTGCGGGCTCAATATCCTGGCCCGTCCCGCGTTTTTTTTGCGGGCCTACGGGCCGGGCCCGCGGGCCAGGCCCTAATTGCCATCCCTAGTCCTCCAATGTGAAAGGACTCAATATTAAATTGAAAAAAAAAGGGGGAAAGAATTGATATTTTTGCTATAAGTTTTGAATTTGGACCAAAAATATGAACCCTTTCTGCGTCAACCATCCGTGTACTTCTTGTATGCTGCCGCAAAAATGTGTTTGACGTTTGAGATAGGTGGGTCTGTGATGAAATTTACCATTATTAGCGAGTCATGTGTGCAAATTCAAACAATCTGGCACATAATAAGGTTGGTGTGGTGAATATAGTAAGCGTAAGAAAATATTTTCCATGGCCAAATGCTTTCTTTTTAAAAGATATGTATACACCAAAATAGTTTTCTTTTTATATATGAATATAGATAAAAGTTTAATTTTAAATTATTATATTAACTTTAAAAGTAGATTATTGCCGAGTTATTAAATAATGAGTATGAATAGGTGTATAAATTTATTAAGATATGATATATCGTATCCAATAAATAAAAATATTACATAATATTATGGTAAATCAAAATAACACCTATCACTTCCTACACCTCACTATTTAATTTTTCTTTTCTTTTCTTTCTAAACGTAAAGGACTAATAATGAATGGGAAGAGAGGAAAAGGAAAAATAAGTTTGGGTTGTTAAAAGAAAAGTAGGTGTAAAAGGAGACATGAAAATAAGAACAAATTTTTGTTTTGGGATAAGCAGTGAAATGCTTCTTTAGGTTGTGCTATTACTTTTTTCTTTAATGCAGACGAACCAAAGCGACGTTTACTATACAAAAGCAAATTTTCTAGCGTTCTGTCATGCCATGTTTGGTAGATTAATTCTTTTTGGAATATTATAAATATTTATGAACTATATATGGACGTGCTTTTGCTTCAAGTTTGAAATACTTTTTTTTTTCCTTTCTGTAACTAAAGTGCCAAAGGCTCAATACTCATAAAGCGCGTTATAATGGAAAGATCCCCAACAACCATTTAATACCACAAGTGCCAAACACAAATTAGGATCAAAGCTTTAAAGATTACAAGTTTATAATTTTTTCTATTTTAGAATGAAGTAATTTATATGAGATCACTTTGATGATATATTGTTTCTATTAATTAGTTTCGACATGTATAAAATAACTTTTCTCTAATACTTATATTAAAATAAAAACTAACTGAGACTGTATTAAAAAAAATTAATCATATAATTTATAACATATATATATATAAATATAATTTATAATATATATATATATATATATATAAAGTCATTCGATTATCTAGGTTTTTTATTAAATAGTAAAAAAATACACATGTTCATGACCATATATAATTTTATTTTAATCACTACAAGAATGTTGACATTTGACGTCGGTGAAAATAGGATGTCAAAAGGTCAAAGCTGACTCTAAGAGCAGGATAACGTTGATCCAACGATAGTGACGTGGACCACGTCAATACCCCCAATGCAAAGAGAGCTTTTGTCGGCCAATTAAGTTGCTTCTTGATTATCGTCAACTTGATTGACGTGAAGGCATTAAAAATATAATAATTAATTTTTGATGCCTCGACCAAATCCACGTATGATGTGACAAACTGTAAATGTTTCAATATTCAACGCATTATCGTCGGTGTAGTGTCGACTTAGCCTACGCAAATGACTATAATTTTGTAAATGATAAATCCATTTCGAGATACATCTCATAACCCTACTTCAGTGCCTATTCATTAATAGGGAATCAAATAAAAATCAAGTAAATGAGTTTATGTTAGCTTAAGCACTAACAAGAAAAAAATTGCACCAATATCATCTTACAATTCATCAAATATACATTATCAGAATTTTAAATTATGGAACATGAAGAGACAATGAAGAGAAGTGACAATAATAGAACAATATTTTTCATTGACGTAATTTAGTACAATCAACAATACTAAATTTAAATGAATCAGCTATCAAGGTGTAAAGTAAAACTATAAATCATGGTGAATTATATTTCTAGATGGAGTGTGTAGAATAATACTAAGGGCATGTTCGTTTGAACAGATTTTCTGTTTGAAAAGAAATTGTCGCAACTGACATCGCAACGAGAAGGCGAACCGAAAAAGAAAACGGGTTTAAAAAGATATTTGGAATCGTCACCATAAAGATAAGACAAGCCTGCGAAAAACTAGATTTTGGATTTGGGAGTCGGTTACGCGTAGAGAAGGTGTTAGCACCCTATAGCGTCTGCCCGAGGGCAGTACCTTTAATTAAAAATGCAAAGTTGATGTGATTTTCAAAATGTTAATTTTCCCCAAAAATAATAAGACTAAACTGCTAAAAAGAAACAAAAATATTTTTTTAATTTTTTGGGTCCGACAAGGATTGACCTTGGTCCTACGTATTCTCATTAAAAATGAGAAACCAGGGTTACGTAGTTCTTTAAAAGATATTTGGAAACAATTGAGAAAATGATTTGAGTTTTTTTTTTAAGGTGAACCTGACAAGGACGGGCCTTGCTCCTACGTATCTCACAATGGAGAATCAAGGATCACGTAGTTCTTAAAAAGATATTGTTTTTTTTTTTGAAAATGTTGATATTTTTATAATTTTTAAATTTTATATTTTTTGGTGTTTTTTTTTTGAATTATTTGAAAATATGTGTCACACGATGCGAACGGTCGGACAGACACTAAAAGAGAAAGAAAACCATTTTTGATATTTTTTTTTTGAAATTATTTGGAAGAAAGTGTCATACGACGCGAGCAGCCGGACAAACACAATAAGAATGAAAGATAAGTTTTTTGATTTTTTTCTACATTTTAATTTTTATAATTTTCAAATACATTTGTTTTTTTTAATAATAAGAGAATAAATAAATAAAAGGATGAAATTATTAGAAGGATAAAAGTGGGAAACAAAATATGGGAATACATGAGTAATTAGTGGGAGGTACATAAAGTAAATGAGGTGTGTGTATTAAAAGATGGGGTGCAACGAGTAAAATATAAAACAATTGCACTGGAAGCATCACCGGTAAGAACCTAACTCCCCAAATCATCTCCATTATCGTTTCTTCTCTCGCGCAAGACAGGACCAGTTTCTTCCTCGCATGACCACACAATTGCACCAAACCCCTTCGCGGTTGCGCAGCCCTGCCCGCCGGAGACTACCGTCGGCGATTCCAACTGTCATCGGTCGTCCACTCATCTCCTATCCTTGCTTCTCTTCTTCCGCGAGAGAGAAAAGCGCCATGACTCCCTCAACTCGCCACCACTGTGCCGACCACACCGCGACTACGTCCAAAAACGTCATGCGACCACACTCCACCATCCAAATCTTCGACTCGCCGGCGTCAATTTTCTCTCTTCTCTGTTTCTCTGTTTCGATTGGATGAACAATTGGGAAGATGAAACAAGTTTTTGGCACTGGAATTGAGGTTCCAGTTTTTTGTTCTTGTGGTTAGGTGTGAAAATGATAATGTAGGAATTTGGTGTTTATCTGTATTTGTGCAGGTGGAACGCGTAGGCGAAGGTGATGATGCCCGTTGGTGACCGTATGGGATGGGCTGATTTTGGGTGAGTGGAGTGGACTATGGGCACATGAATCTGATGGTGATGAAAAAATGAGGAAGAAAAGCTTGGTGTTGGATGAAGGTTGGAGTTCGTGCTTGAAGATGAAAGCCGAAAGGGATAGTGGCACTGGTTAGGACTGAGTGTGGGTGCTTAGTTGTTGGTAGAAGACAAGAGTGAAATGTGATACTGCTATGATGAGTTAAAGATGGATGTTGTTATGTGCAGGTTGCAGGAGAATGAAAATGGAGATGATGAAAATGTGTAGAATAGGGGTTGTGGTCTATGCTAGTGTGTTGGTTACGCATAGCATTGAGGAAGGGGGTGAAAGTGTTAGCATAGGAGTTGGCAGTGACGACAGAGTGAAGCATGAGTTGAATGGAGGACGAGTTTAGTGTATGCAACAACGGTCTCCACACATAAACATATTGGAACCGTGAACCAGTAATAGATCAAATATAGCTAACCCAACACACAACTAATCATGCTCACACACATAAGTATTGAAGGCTCAGGCTCAGTGCTTACCTCTTAGAAGCTCCTCTGGGTGATCTTGGGTTTGCTCGTTCAAGTTTGCGGTTCCCCGAGCTGTTTTCTCTTTCCTTTTTTTTCCTTGTTCTCCCTCTCTGTTCTTAAAATCCTTTTGTAATTCCAATCTGTTCGAGGTCTATCCAGAGAGTATATCCCTTCTCATCCCTCTATGTATCTGCTTTCTCCCCTTTCTTTTTTTGTTCTGAGAGCTTGTCCCTTTTTGTTCACGATCCAGAGACGTAAGGTGGGAAGTGGCGGTTGCTTCCCCATTGCTCTATTTCTAGCATAGCACTTTTCCTTTTCAATCAATCCATTCATCTCCGGTCTATCACCATGGTTCACTGATCCAGTTTCTTCTTTTGGATGGTAAGTAGCAGCAGTTCAGCCAATGGACGTTTCAGGGTACCAAATAAGGAAAGAGCCAGGCAATCAAGAGAATGCATTTTTTTCTCTTTTTTTTCAAATTTGTTTATGTTTCCTTGTTTTTGTTTTTTTTTTGTTTTTCTTTTTTATCTTATCCCTCTTTTTTTTCAATCAATTTTTCTTTTTCCCTTTTTTTAAAATAATAAATAGTAAAAAAAATAAAAATAAAAATAAAATAAGTTTAAAGGACAAAATATAACACAATAAAAATTAAAATAAGACAAGAAAAAAATGAAATAAAATAATATAAATATAAATATAAAAATAAAATAAATAAAATAAAATTATAATCCGGACGAAATTGGGTGTTGATAGAAATCAAAAGATGGATTAGCGGGTTATTATGGCATTCGTTTCAGATGACTTAAAGGCGAGTGATTACAGCGATTTGCGGGATGCATGTATTTTGTAATCTTGTGGGAGTATAACAGATTTGGAGGGATCATTGCAGCAAAGACAATTTTATCTTGAGTCACGATTTATCCACGTATTATTCATGACTTTCACGGTGTCGTGCCAATCCACTCAAGGATCGATCCATGGGTTGTTGGATCCAATCCCATGGTTGTTTGGAACGGATATGAGAAGTTTCATAGTAGAGTGGATCGATCCCATGTACGGTTGGAACCAATCCCAACTTGGTAGATCTGATCCCCTCTTGTTTGTAATGGATCTAGTCTACTTGGAGAGTGGGATTCGATCCCTTACTCGTGGATCTGATCCCTTTGTGTGTGTAACACTTTTTACAATATTATGAAAAAATTAAATTATTTTATTAATTTTTATAATTTATTGCTTTCAATTGTAATAGCAGAAAAAATAAATAAAATAATTATAACTAATACAAATACTAATTTATACTACTTATTACACAAAGGACAAGATGGTAATCTATCTTTTATATCTATTTAAACATTTTTTTAATTTATCACATCAATAAAATCATTCACAAATTCTCTCAAACTTCCAAATTCACTCACAATCACCTATAAATCCCTTAAAAACAACAACACACATTTCACTTTCAAATCCACTCAAACTCATCCACTCCCTCTCCCTCAAATCCATCCACCCAATTGAACAAAGCCTAAGGTGACTCTATTAGTTTTAGATCCAACAGACTTGCCCCGCTCTCTAGATTTTCCACCACTATCAACAGGTTTTGGAACATTTAAGTAGAAAAGCTTCTCTAGTTCAAAAAAATTGAATTCTAATGCACTAAATATTATATCAATCTATGTAAGATTAAATAGTTCATAATTTTATTGCTTCATAACAATTGTGCTTTAAATGCTGAAGTGAGACAGTATTTGAACTAAATCAAAGACAATTCCTAAAATAAATCAAACTCTACCCAATACTTGGCTATATATTTAATAGGTGTATGTGTAATTCAATGTTTCAATTTTCATTTTTAACCTAGTTATGTTATGTTTTTATTAAAACAAAGTTGAAACATGTAAGGTGGGGCAACGTCAAACTTTGTGTCCATTTTAGTCTAAAATGCTAAATTTCATATTAAACCCACAACCTGAACCATCTAATTGTTTTAGTCTAAAATTATATAATTGATTCATGCTATGCCTCAACTCAAAATGCAAGCTAGATTCAAAAGCTATAACTAGAACGTAGTATAGAATAATCTTGATAGAATGATACCACACTAGTGAAAATCAAGTGCAGAGGTTCAAGTAGTAGAATGGGATGGTCAATACCTTATGGCTTCATATACATTTGTGGAAACAAAATAAACTAATATATGGCATAAGAGATAATAAGTTATAAAAATTTGAACATGCTTCAAGATCTCAACATCTCTTGTTGAAGTCTCAAGAGAGAAATAAACAACTAGAGAAGCAACCTGACAAAGCAATATAGGTACATAGGTAATATTAGAATTTTCATCAGTCATGCTTTTATAACCAAGGTTTGATGTTTTAGCTTACCTTCAAAGCAACAGAAAGAAAATCCAAATATGCACCTTTTTTTTCGAATACCAAATGGAGGATTCATTATAACTATATTAACAATTGGATGTAGAGAATACCAAGATAACCTGTGAGTTTATTGGAGGAAAAAACTTAGCAACATGTCAAATCTAGATATAAATTTTGTGAAGAATTTGTTAAGCCAGTTTTCCCCTTAAATCAATGACTGGTTCACTTGATCATTTTGTTTAGCAACTACTACAACAAGTTATTGATAAATACGATACTTGTAAAGAACATACAATGTCTAGGAATCATATAAATGATGCATAAATAATATGCATGTTACATTAGGAACTTAGGATTCAATCCAAAAACAAAGTTTAGTCAATTGAAGTGGAGGTTGACAAGTACTCCGATGTTGATAATCCCTGACATAGGCAAATCCTTTGAGGTTTACAATCATGCTTCTCATCAAGGATTAGGGTGTGTGCTCATGTAGGAAAAGAGTGTTGTGGCTTATCCTTCAAGGTAGCTAAAGATTCATGAGAAGAACTATCCTACTCATGATTTGGAGTTGGCAACAATGGTGTTTGCCTTGAAGATTTGGAGGCACTATTTGTATGATGTGCATTTTCAAGTTTTCAATGGCCTCAAGAGTTTGAAGTACCTGTTTGATAAAAAAGAGTAGAATATGAGATAGAGGCGATGGATAAAATTCCTAAAGGATTATGACTTCGAACTACTATACAACCCAGGGAAAGAAAATGTTGTGGTAGATGCTTTGAGTAGGAAAACAATGCACGTATCTCATATAATGATTCAACATTTGAACTGGTGGAGAATTTTAAAGATATGTAGTTACATGTGGTTTTAGGAGAAGATGCCCTTAGATGTAGTCATATGATTATATCTAGTGATTTTCTTGGGTTGGTAAGTAGTTGGCAGATCTCAAGTTGCAAAAAATAATGGGGTTGTTTGGCATCGAGCAAGTTAAGGATTTTACGATGGGATCTAATGGTGTGATAAGGTTCAAAGGTAGGGTCTGTATACTTGATGATATAGGATTGAAGAATATAATTCTTGAAGAAGGGCACAAGAGTTGTCTTAGAATGCATTATGACATGAGTAAGATGTATCATGATGGAATCTTTCTAGTGGTCAGGCATAAAGCACGATGGAGCTCAGGTTGTAGCCACTTTCCTGACTTGCCAAAAAGCAAAGGTGGAACATTAGAGACCAAAAGGGATGTTTTAGCAGTTAGAAATACGAGAGTGGAAATAGGATAACATTCCTATGGATTTTTTTATCCATTTACCATGATTTATGAAGAGTCATGATGCAATTTAGGTGATAATAGATCGGTTGACAAAAAATGCTCATTTTCCAGTTGTAAATCTGAGGATGCCTATGGTTAAACTAGCACAGTTGTACATCATGGAGATAATGAGGTTGCATGGAGTACTTTCGAGCAATTGTTTCATATTAAGATCCATGATTCACTTGTAGATTTTGGCAAACATTGCAAGGCGCTTTGGGTAATAGGTTGAAAACGAGTTCATCATATCATCCATAAACTAATGAGTAGTTAGAGAGAACAATTCAATCACTTGAGGACTTGTTGAGGACATGTGAGCTTAATCATTTGGGTGGATGGGATGAAATTTTATCTTTAGTATAGTTTACCTACTATAACAGTTACCATGAAAGTATTGGTATGGTCTCATACAAAGCTTTATATGTTTGAAGATGCAGAACCTCTTTATGTTGGTATCAAGATAGAGAGGCAGTGTTGGTGGGCCTAGAGTTGCTACGGTTGACTATGGAAAAAGTAAAGAAGATAAAAGAAAGAATAAAGGAATCACATAGTAGGAGTTTGCAGTTAGGGATCATGTTTTCTCGAAAATAACCCCAAGCATTACTATGGGGACGGCTATTCGTTCAAGGAAACTTTCTCCCAAGTTCATTGACCCATATCAAATCTTGAAGAGAATTGGACTAGTGGCTTATTAGATTGCTTTGCCTCCTTAGTTAGCAAATCTTTATTCGGTATTTCATGTCTCTAAGTTAAGGAAGTATGCGCCTAATCTTTCTCATGTGTTGGAAATAGAGGAATTGCAAGTCAAAGAAGATCTCTAAGTCGAGGTGCAACCTATTGGTATAGTGGATCACCAAACAAAGCAACTTAGAGGAAAATCCACCAGTCTTGTCAAGGTTGTTTGGGGTACGAGAACATGTGAATCTACTTGAGAGTTAAAGGAGTTAAAGAAGGATGTGATGTAGTCATACCCACATATGTTCTCTAGTAAGTCAATTTTCGAGGTCAAAAATTTTGTTGTTCAAGAGAATGTGAGAACCTAGTATATTAGGTTTTTTGAGTGGCTGTGTTTTAAAATAATGAGATCCTATTATTTTAATAATAAAAAGCTTATGTATAAATAGAAATTTCGTAAAAGGATCTCATTACTTAAAAAACACACCATCTATCTAAAAATACTTTTCTAAGAAAATTCTACCCTCTTTAAACCATTTAACCCTATGATCATTTGTTTGAAGATCGGAGACCATTGGTGTGATCCTTGCAGTGAGATCTCCAAATCTATCTGATCAATTTCTCAATTTGAATAAGTTGATTTTCAGCTTTTCCTTTATGTATTTTGATCAATTTTGCATGTGTCTCTCTATAAGGTTGCATATGTTCCTTTAGTCTTCTTTTTGAGTCTCTAATGATAAATGATCATAAGGGTATGGTCTAATTATGGTTGTGATGTTTTTATGCGTAGATAGAGCACCTTGTGTGTTGAAGGAAGATTGGTATCTTAGGATTTTGAAATTGAGCAATCAAGGTAAGGGAAGCTAGTAATGTCAGTATGCGTAAGTTTGATGTTTCAGATTGTGGCTGTTTTCTTTCAGTTTTTTATGAGTAATTATGCAGCTGTGATAGATTTATTGGTATGCATGTGGATGGTGTGTGAAATTTGGTGTGATCTTTTGGATTTTGTTTACTTGTTTGATATAGTGGCAATTGAGGAAAATGGAATTTGAGTCTTGATCAAATTGGTATTAATTACAAGGATTTAAAAACTATTTTAGACCAGTACCTAAGGTAGAAGTACCAATTGGAACCATGAAACAAGTCCAGATTACTCAAGGACCACAAATTGAAAGTTTTGATATCTTGTGTGACGTTGAGTAGTAGCCTTCACCGTTGAGCATTGAAAAATACGAAATGTTTAGCACTGAGCGTTGCCTAAGTGGTGCTTGAGCTTAGGGATGGCAACGGGGCAGGGCGGGCACGTGTTTCGCTATCCCATACCCATCCCGTAAGAAAAATGTATCTCCATCCTCATACCCAAACCCAACAGTTATCAAACTTTTGTCCCATCCCCATCCCCACCGGGTAACGGGTATAATCTCGTACCCATACCCATACACATACCCATTCTCTTACTACTTCAATATTAATTTAATTAATTTTTATAAAATAATAAAAAATTATGGTAAAGGAAACATAATATTATCAAATATTCAATATTAGAAGGATGATTGTTTCTTCGATATCAAATACTTTAAAATAAATTATAATTGTTTACATTTTAGATTATAGTACCAAATAAAATTTCATGAGAACCAAAACAATTATTAAATTTGCAAATATTAATGAAACATAGTTGATAAAATTTATAAATATTTTTTTAAAAATATAAAAGAAAAATAAATATTCAAATTAAAATATATTTTAAATGTTTATTCACTTCAATTTTTTAAATTCTAATAAATCTCTTTTTTATACACTAATAAAAGTTATAATACATCATTTGATCAAAATGATACAAAGAATAAATAATAATGATAATAAAAGTTTAAAATATATTATAATTGTATACATTTTAGATTATAATACCAAATAAAATTTCATGAGAACCAACATATTTATTAAATTTACAAACATTAATGAAACCTAGTTGATAAAATTTTAAAATATTTTTTAAAAAATATAAAAGGAAAACAAATATTCAAATTAAAATATATTTTAAATGTTTGTTTACTTCAATCTTTTAAATTCTAATGAATCTCTTTTTTATACACTAATAAAAGTTATAATACATTACTTGATC
>Ga0214543_1012860_pt1 | contig 10863 bp, 8 predicted proteins | sample CNSS2metaG_FD_160094 | JGI IMG/M metagenome (GOLD analysis project Ga0214543, IMG submission 160094) | Root nodule microbial communities from cowpea collected in UCLA plant growth center, Los Angeles, California, USA - CNSS2 | ecosystem: Host-associated > Plants > Roots > Nodule | place: USA...
TATTTGAAAAAAAGTTTTTTTTTTTTTTTTTATGTTGTAAGAAAAAGGAAAAGAAATGGTTGATGAATATATATCATTATATTATTTCTGTTCCAAAAAAAGGAGATATAGTTGCTTTTATAAGTTTTTTTTTTTCATTTTTATAATTAATAATTAATAAAACAGAATCTCAGCAGAAAGACATCCTTAGAGAACTCAACTCATAATGGACTATGCCTCTTAAGAATGTGGTACGAGAAGGGAAAGTCAACAGCAGCACAACACCTGCTAAGGTTGCACATGCGTAGGATGGGTAGTGCTGAAGAGTGGCGCATAGACATGTGAGAGAGGAGTTGAAGGGTGAGAGCGGTAGAGGTATTTTTTTATTATATTTGTTTGTGTTGTGAAATGTCGATGGGTGCATGAGCACAACAAACTGAAATGGCTTGAGCGGCGGTGCAAGGTGGTGCGTGATTGAGGAGCCACGCCTACGCAAACATAAACATTCTGAAACATGCCAGAACAAAACTAGGTGTTCTTCAGTTTCTACACTAAAAATAAGTCCATTCATGCTTACTTTTGCCTTCACGAGAAACTCACGTTCAAGAGAGCTTCCCGAGAAACTGACGTCTCGATGTGATGTCACTAAACCTTTTGTTACAAGGGTTGTGTTGATGGCTGAAGAAGTGTATGATAAATCTAAATAGTTAGATATGTTATTTTTGACGTAGAAGATTGATATTTTTTGTTTTTTTTTTTTTTCATTTCGCAACCATCCCGGGCATGGTAGAAGATTTCGATTTTTCTTTTTCACTTTTCCCAATTCTTTCATCCCAAATCATTAGATTAAAGTTTATAAATTGTATCTATTAGAATATATTAATATATCATGAAATTTATGTCTTGTTTGGAATAGATAAATTTGTAACTATACATAGGAATTGATTTTTGTAACATCTAATTTAATAGACTAAAACTATTAAACAAAATATTTCATAGCGGATAGTCATAAAACATAGAATTCTAACATGTTAATACTATATCCCAATCATCCCAAAATAAAATACACTTACTGAAATATAAATTTACAATATAAATTTACACATGATAAAGCTATATATATTTAGAGTTTTTTAAAATGATATATATGTACACAAGAATTCAAAATGCTAGTTAGACAACTACATTTTCCTCTCCTTGACAATATAAAAAATCTTGTGAATTATGGTGATTTCAATATGATGGTTATTTAAAATCATTGTTTTTTACTTTTTTTTTAATTAACAAAAAAAAAATATTGAATAGGGACAATTAGTTGTCCCAACCCATACAAAAAGAAATATATATAAAAAAAAAGACAAATGACAACAATATACCATTTCTTCTCTAAATGATACTGCAAAAAACCTTATCATTATTTTTTATATAATAATACGACAATTTTTGAATCATATTTTACAAAATTATCACTATCTTTGTTCTTTTATTATTACAAAATTTTCTTTGTTCCTATAATAAAAGTAATGATAGTCTTGAATTTATCATACGGTACACCTTATAAATCTATCAATTTTATTCTGTGTAAATGTAAAGTAAGTGTTTATTAACTTTTTTTTGTGTATTTGAATAATTTTTCTTATAATAGTTAGCACAAGATGACGAGTGAACAATAATTTTCCTTTCTGAATAAACATTAATATATAAACTTGTATGTTCATTGGGGGCTAGTATACGAACACATGTTGGAATTTTTACACTTTACATGAACTCCTTCAGCAAAAATACAATCTACTATATACCTTTCTTGCAAAACAACATAATACAGTTTCCTTTGGACATAAATATCTAAGGTATCAATGATGAAGACTTACAAAAGAAGAAGAAGGATATGAAGGAAGTAAAAAATTGTTTGAGTAGATATGTTCACTTTCCACTCTGGTTGGTGATGGAGGTCAAAGAGAGAGACTTGAAGCACATAAAAGAGAGTTAAAATGAAACTTAAGTCGAGTCCACTGACAATATCTCCAATTCAGCCCACCAGAGTGGAGAAAGTCTTGGGACAACTTGCTCAGGTGACAAACCAAGCACTTCCCTTAATTTGGAAGTCACGTCCCTCATTGTTGGTCTTAACTTTTCATCAGGTTGGATACAATCTTGGATTACATCACAAATGCAATTAAGTTCGTTCTCCTTGAAACATTGGAGGGTGGGATCCACCAAATCTTTGAGATTTGTTTTCTCGTTTAAGTACGTAGCAGCCTATAATATTTATGACAATACATCCATATTAACAACGTTACAGTTTAAACTGTTAGCAGACGTTTCAATTTCCAAGGAAGGTATGTTTCAAACTTACCCAGTCCACTAGGTTGCCATGTTCTTCCGAGTAAGATAATTTCCCTGAGATGATTTCCAGCAATAACTCTCCAAAGTTGTAAATATTGGTTTCAATATTCTCTTCGGATGGCCCATCATCAGATTTCTTTGAATCACCCGAGTTCTCTGGTGACACAATATGTCTAAAAGTAACTTCTGCAACCTGTGAATGAACAATGGAATGGAGAAATGTGTTACTTGGATGTTAACGTGTATTGAAAACAAACAAAAGAAGAGAATATGATTTGTTTCCACCTTAGCAGAAAAATCATCTGTTAAAAATATCATATTTGAAGTAAGGTTGCTTTGTGCCAGAGGTGGATTTAAGTCATGGTGCATGTATTGAAGGCAATACGCAATCCCCATGATAATCTTTATCCTTGCACTCCAATCAAGACGTTCCAAATCCGCAACTAAAACATACAGAACTTTTAGTTTTAAGAACACAGATAAAATCCATTTTTCTCTAGCAAAACGAAAACAAAGAGTTGTACCATGTAAATGCTCAAACACGTTTCCATTTGGAGCATACTCAAACACCAACATCCTAGTGAATGGTTCTTGTTCTTCGCAGTAGCCAATAAGATTAACAAAGTTCTTATGATTTATGCGAGACAAAGTATCAATCTGGAGCACATAAGATAAAATAGCAAAAAAAAATGAAAACTAAATTCCTCTTAACGTTGCAATGGAATTGTTAATGCAACCCAATCATTTTTATTGACTCGAGAAGTAGAAAACCTTTTTGCGGTATCTTAGCTCCATGCTCTTTGACCAATTCTTAGAAGAAGTAACTAGAGTAGAAACTACAGCAATCTCAACTCCACTAGACAATGTTCCTTTGTAGATGGTGCACCCGGCATAACCATCAACAACAATATTGCTAAAATCTTCACAGGCTGTCTCTAATTCTCCTCTATCCAACTTGGGAACCCCTACGTTTCATGACAAGACATTACAATGTTGTCAGTCCTTGATTGAACTAATAGCTCACATAACAATAACAATGTAATGATATACAAAAGAATAAGAGTTATACTTTGTTTGAATTAAAGATTTTCATTTGTATTAATTCCCTTATTAAAAAGAAAAAAAGTTTACCTGTTATAAATGCTTTCCGCAACTGTCCACTTATTCCTGTCTTCCAGGGGCGTATTACTTTTGCGGCTCGTTTTCGCCAAATGTATAAAAGAATTATGATAATAATGACCAGCAGAAGAAGAAGAAGAAAAATAATTATCCACTTCCACGTAGAAGCACCATTATTTACATGTTGTTGGCTTGCTTGATTTCCATCGGAAGCATCTTGTGATTGATTTTCATCAGAAACATTGTCTGATTGATTTTCATCAGAAGCATCATCAGGAGCATTAGAATCCGGATCTGAGGGTGCAGGCCGATTTTTTTTCTCGATGGCTTCTGGAACAGCAGGAATAGCTCCACTACTGAAGGTAGTTGGAGCAGTGCTAAACTCTATTGGTGTTTTGTCACTGAAAGGTACAGCTGCAAGGTTATTACCACTAGACTGAAGTAACTTACGACGTGTCGAACTAACAATTTCTGGTACATTTTGGGCTATCTTTGGCACATCAGAACCTACATTGTTCCAGACATACTTTCAATGTCAATAAGGAAGGAGCATTTTCAAATTCTTAACATTGGCATAAATTTCGAAGGCTCTCCACTCACTGGGCAGAATGTCACAATAATCCGCTTCATTGCTATGAGAGGCAGTCTTCCCTAGCTTCAATCTACAAACAAAAGAAAATTATTTAATTAGTGAGTCAAATGTGTTTACTAAGGTTAAGATGTTGCCATATACGTTATCTACGTACAGTGGCCAAGCAAAGGCATTGGCGAATTTCTTAAGTTTTGCTTTCGTTAGAATAATCAATGAATCTGATTTGTACCATTGGTTGAAGCTACGTTGCCACACACTGCACATGTCATCCATAAAAAACACAGAGTTATAAATGAACACCATCTACAGAATTTGTTAACAAACAAAATGTAAGTAACTGGGACTCATGTTACTCGGTTAAATGAGAATGTAAAAAATGTTGGTTCTAAAAAAGGACAAGATTTAAAGGAGAGAACATTTGTTGTCTCTCATTGACTGCTCTAGATTATTGATACAGGTGGAAGGAAAACATGTAATGAAACTACTAAGGCTGGTCAGAGAAAAAAAAAAATCTTGGAGAAATGCTTGCCAGTGTCCAAATTTCCTATTGATGCAGGAAAATAGAGTTGTCAGAGGTGATGAACAACTTTCAACAAGTAGAGATTTCAAAGGAAATTTGAATTTTCCCCAATCTTGAGGATCACCATCGCCTTCGATTTTATTGTCACAAAGCAACCTAGGGTAAAATAAATTTTCATTGAAGAATACTATAAACCTAATAAAACATGTACACAAAATAGAGAATTAACTTACAAGTGTTTTAATAACGACATGTTGCCAATTTCTGCTGGGATGTTTCCTGACAAATTATTTTCCCTTAAATCTAATAACTCTAGCTTGGGTAAATCTCCAAGTTCTTTGGGAATGGCACCAGAAAAGTTATTCTTGCATAATACACTATTTTAAAGGAACAAAGTAAGCTAATCCGTATCAGAAAGATAATAAAATACAAAGTTAGATATATTTTATTAGGTAATTAACATCAAAATGGAGTGAAATCAAGTAAGGAATTAAACTAATCAAATAGAAATGCTTCACAATGATGTCATTAAGAACAAAGTAACCTTGTAGGCGCATTCATTTTTTTTTTTTTTTTTATAAACTAATCTAAAGGATTTAAATTATCGCCTTTCAATTAAATTTTGGCTTGTTTTTTATGAGATAAAAGATGCTATGTGCAAGTTTCAAAAACGACATCACATATAGAAGATTGAAGAGGACAAATACAAAACAATTACAACCAATCTTCGCCAACCCAATACGTTAACTGAAAAAGTATTGCACTACAAAAGGCATCTATTTTTCGACATTAAGAAATAAGAAGACAACTGATCAAGGACTTGGAAAACGATACAAACACTTTAATAACATAGATTAGGATTAAACACTGTAAACACTAGCAGGTATCGAACATATGGTGATTATAACTCACTGGATCATGCAAAACTCATCCTTTCATCATCTTGTCAATAATAATGGTAATTTCTATTATAAAATAGCTATTCACCAGCAAAAAAGATCAACTTTCAACATCAATGGTAGTTAATGTAAAAGGAAAATGTAACAGAGTCAAATGTAATAACTTTTGTTTAAATAGAAGATTTATTGGACACCTAATAATGAAAAAGGGAAAGGAAATACCAAGAGTTACAATAAAAAAGAACATGAGACATTGTGAAGGTCCATTACATAGAATTTAGGTGACTAAGTTTGCCAAGTTCAGGAGCCAACGTCCCTTCCAATGATAACCCTTTTAAGTCCCTATAGAAAAAAGAAAGGCATAAATTTCAAAACAAAATTATGCAGCACGTTCACTTGATAAAGAGTTTTCATTTATTTAAATATGGGGCAATAAAATATTTGCAGATAAAAATGAGAAAAAGGACACTATTATTAGAATACTTGAAAGGAAATGGAAAGAATAACTTACAACACTTGCACTTTACCATCTACACAATGAACACCCAACCACTCGCAAGGGTTACAATCATTGGGATCCCAATTCACCAAAGCATTAAAGGGATCACTAGTTATTCTCGCTTGGAACGCTAACAAAGCCAGTCCTGAATTTTTAATTCACGATAAAACCAACAAAACAGAATCAAGATACAAGGAAAGACACGCTTTTGAACAGAATGAAAACCTAAAAAGAACAAATTCAAGAAAAAACCTTCATCATTAACGGAACAACAATCTCGGATTCCCCATAGTGAGAACAAGAAAATATAAATTCTCAGACAAAATCCAAATGTGTTCCATCTTAGTTCCATTTCTTGGTGAAGCCGATGCCAAAATTTGATTAAGGTAGTATCTATATTCCTCGGTAGCCAGGACTCTATATTGTATAATATCCACAATTTCCAGGTATATTATGCAGAGAAACCCTTCGATCTGCAAGGATTGGGATGAAGCAAAAGAAACTCACTAACTAGGGAAAGTTTTACGTTACAGTGAAGTCATGAAAAACTAAGGTTTGGGTCTGAAGATCAGGATCTCTCATTTCTTTTTCTGATGCTATCTCTTTGTTACAAGTCTCTTCTGCACATAATACATAACCGCCTTAACTCAATACCTCTTCTCTATTATCCTCAACGATTGGTGGAGCTGAAACAAATTTCGTTAATGGAATCATCAATGAATGAATTTCAAAAAGATTAAAATAATTCAAACGACAATAAAAGAAAAAGAAAAAGGTACCATTAATGAAGCATTAATAGAGAAAGCGAATTACCATGCAAAAGAGACAAAAAGGTTGAAGAAAATAACACTCCTTCTTGCGATAATTTTGTTGTGCATAGGAAGGAAATACAATGTTGGTTGAGAAGGGGTGACAGGTAGGGGCAAATTGAGACACAGATAAAAAGGCAGCAAAAGTTCAAAACAAATTAAAATTTGAAGTTCTTATTTTGTTTTCCTCTTTTTTTTTTCTTCTATTGTTCTTCTATTGCTGCCTTTTCCGGATGATCTCAGAGGACCCTCTCTTCGACCATCTTCTTCGTGAGACACTTTCTTCCTTTCTCTCTCTTCTCTCGATGTCAGAATTTTTCTTTTTTTTCTGTCTCGTTTCTTAGTTTCTCTCTCTCTCATCATTCCCACCACCAACCTGCCATCCAAATTTTCTTCTTTCTTTTTGCCTTTTTTTCTCCAGATTATCATTGTTTTTCTTATCATTATATTATATTAATAATAATAATAATAATATTATTATTATTATTATTATTATTATTTCCATGTTTCTAAAATTATCTTTGAGGAGCTTTAGGTCCTGTTGGCTCCCACATTGAATAAAATAGGACACTGTTTTATTTTGTTGCTAGGCTAGTTCGTGGAGGTTGACGTGTCTCGACACCTCTTATCTTACTTATAAAAGGAAATCTTTCCAACTGTTTTTTTTTTCAAATATAATGTATGCATGTTAGTTTCTTCATGTTATACTTTGTTATGCCTCTGTTTGTATGATATAAATGTGTTATTTGAGTGGATAATTGTCAACATATATGCAAAATGCTCCTATAATCACAATAACATAATTAAATTGGTTTTGTAGATTTGAAATTCCCTCTAACATAATCATTTTTAATTTTTAAATATAGAATATAATTGTTTCCAAAATTTACTTTGTAGAATTAAAACTCTTTGAAAAGAGCTTTGCAGTGAAAAATTATAATCGATATTTTTATTATTAAAATATTAAATAAGATTTTATGAGAACTAAAATATTTATTAAATTTTTAAATATTATTGAGAAATTATAATTGAAGTTTTATGAAAATTTATACCTGATGAAAAATATCTTCTTTTTATTTTATGACAAAGTTCAGATTTATTGATATGCGTGTTAAGTATTTTTTATTGTTAGGAAAGATGATATCTCATTACTGAACAAGTAAAATTTGATTTTACAAGAGTGACGTGTGATATATTTCAAAAATGAACTTCGTAGAATTTTTAAATTAGAAATAATTGATTAAATAATTATAAAATTAAATATATAATTATTTAATTATCCACTAATAATAATTAATTATTTTCTCGTGTCAAAATTCTACATGTCTAATTAATTTATTATTCGTTCATAATATTCAATAATATGTGAATTTAGAACTTTACTAAAATACTTACAATAATAAGTATATTAATTTATAATTAATTAGATTGTTTATTATTTAAAAATTTAGTAATTTTTAACCACTTGATGTAAGGATAAGAGATCAATAAAAAAAAAAGTAACTGATATATCTATTATAATAATGCATGCCCTACACAGGTTTATACAATTTAGTATAGTAATCAACCTTACAAAATTTTATTATATTGATATAACCATAAAAACACACAATAAATTTAAAAATTACTATCAGTTTAACACATGTTTTAATAGAAGTAATACGGTTTAATCTAACTAAACTTAAACTCGTGTTCCAAATTAGTTTTATAGAAATACAAATTAATGATTTAAGAATCTGGATTTTTGAAAGAACATTATTCTTATTCTATCAGATAATACTTCAATAAATTTAATTATTACGAAATTCTTATGGTTTAAGCAATTAAAATATGAAGAAAATAAACTTAGGAAATTATGACTTTATTGGTGACTTAATAAAAACCTTAATGTTAAAAATAAATGTTAAGTCTAATTCAATTTTACAAAACTGACTTAGTGAAAATTGTACCAATTTATATATTATAAATTGATCTTATTTTTAATCGAAGTGAAATTTTTAACATTTAATTTTGTGTTTGCAATGATGTGTTCAAATGAATTGGTAATCACTGACTTGGAAGATGAAGCATGTTTTTACGGCTTGATATTAAAAGAAATGTGACGGCTTAATCAAGCATGTGTTGATATTATGTTTCAAAGGGTCTTGCTAACCAGTGTACTGGTTAAGAATAATTAATATACATTGAATCCTCCAAAAATACATAAATAAGTGTAAAATTAAATAAAATCTAACCTAATAACCATTAATGCAATTTTATTTTCTTTAAAAACAAAAATACCCATAAATCTTGTACATGTGTTTTTAATATTTTATTTAATATTTAGAAATAAAAATTAAAAACTAATTAAATAATAAAATAACTATATTTTAATGTTTCTAAAATTAAATATAATTAAATATAAGAAATTTTAAATTAACAGAAAAAATAGTATTAAACATCTAAAAATTAAAAAGAAAAAATAACATAAGAAAGTATAAATTAACAGAAAAACCAAAAAAAAATTTAATATTAAATATCTAAAAATGTTACAACAAAAAAAAAAGAACAATTAAAGTGTTAATTTGAGACTTAATTAAATTTTTTTTTCTTTTTAGCAGAAATCTTAAAAATTCTAAAAATTTTGTTTTGTAACAATAAATTATTATCTAAAAAATTAAAAAGATATTTTTGTTTTTATAAAATTTATTATGTGTATTTATACTATTTTAATTATTTTAACTTTCAATGTAAAAATGATGATAACAAATCATATTTATTTAGTATTGTAACCGTCCTGAAATCCCTACTCGTGTAAACGATTCCTCTTAATTATCGATGTTCGGAATTATAACGTTTGGCTAGTGGTGTGATACTTGCGTAACCAAAGACAAAGTAACAGTGACATTGGTTAGTGGTATTTTTTTATCCTCTTCATTATTGCGTGGAGTACATAGTCATTGGCTTATTTCTGGTGTGTTCATGAACCTGCCCTCATAACATGACTAGACATGTTCAGTTCATGAACCAAAGTCTAAAACACTGCCAAAAATCATTTTCGATACTACCCAAAGTGACAAGAATCTACTGCCACTCTTTCTTACCATTATTGGGATATTTTTCTTTTACCAGTATTTATTACAAAACTTTCAACACATTTTTAAAAGATAAAGTAATTGGCACTGATTGTTTGAAAATTTAATAAATTAAAGATAATGACGGATCTGTCACCAATTTGTACGATGAAATAACCTTCAAATGGAAAACAAGGCAGACATAATGAGATATGTTCACCGATTATTTAGTGTTAGCTTTGTTTGAATAAGTTTATTTATTTTTGTTAAAATACTCATTTGGTCAATGTTTTTGTTAGAAAATCTCAAATAGGTCCTAAGATTTTTTTTAGTCTCAATTAGGTCCATATTTTTGAAAATGTGTAACAATTAGGCCCATTCCGTTAGTATAGAGTTAACGGTGTTAAAGATGTGTCACGTATCAGCTCCACATTTTTTTTGAATTTTTTTGAATTTTATTTAAATTTTTTTAAATTTTTTTTAAATTTTTCTTTTAATTTTTTTTTTAAATTATTCATGTCATGTGTCACATCAATATTGTGCCACGTGTCAAGTTAGTAAGGTGACACGTGTCAAATCATTGTCTGAATCTCAATTTGGTCCATATATTTGTTATTTTTATTACATTTTAGTCCATTTTTTAAAATTTTTTTAAATATATTTATTTTAACTTTTTAAAAAATTGTTTTAAAATTTTATATTTAAATTTATAAAATTGTTAATTTTAAACCAACTCTAACATTTGTATATAAATTATTTAAAACAATTTTGTAACAAGTTAAAATAAATATTTTAAAATTTTAAAACAAAATATAAAATAAACTTAATATTATTAAAATGTTTAATAAAAATATCATTATAAAATTTATATAAAAGTTAAATTTGATCTCAATTTGGAAATGATGAAATTGAAAATTAAAAAAAAATGGACTGAAATATAATTAAAATAACAAATATATGGACCAAATTGAGATTCAAACAATAACTTGACACGTGTCACCTTACTGACTTGACACGTGGCACAATATTGATGTGACACGTGGCATG
>Ga0214543_1012863_pt1 | contig 10859 bp, 5 predicted proteins | sample CNSS2metaG_FD_160094 | JGI IMG/M metagenome (GOLD analysis project Ga0214543, IMG submission 160094) | Root nodule microbial communities from cowpea collected in UCLA plant growth center, Los Angeles, California, USA - CNSS2 | ecosystem: Host-associated > Plants > Roots > Nodule | place: USA...
TAACCTACTTAATCCTCAATTTTACCTTACTTTTGTAAATAAATACATTTTGGGTTACATTGATCTAAATATACCACTAATCCCCATTTTTGTGTCCTTTTTGTAGATTGGAAGCTTTGCTCCAAAATTCCAGACAAACGAGTGACCCGGAATAGCAAGGAGAAGAGCAAAAATGTCAACAGGAGGCGCCCGATGACATAAAGCCAACGCCAAGAACAACAGGCCGCCAGCGCCAGGCGCCAGGCGCCAGACAAGCGCCAGCCAGGCGCCACTGCTACTCACCGCCTGGCGGGACCTGGACACCGCCAGGTGGTAGCTAGATGTTGTGCCCACTGTTTTCTCGCTAGCGCCTGGCGGTGAGAGGCTTCCGCCAGGCGCCAGTTTTCGCTAATGTGGCAAGTTGACCCTTTTTCTTCTGTTTTCGCGAGGGGAAACGAATCTTGGACACTTTGGAGCTCGAGAAACACGTCTTGGAGCGCTTGGAGGTATGCTAGGGCTAATGGGAACTACCCTTTCTTCCTCTTTGTATCTCCTCCCTCTTCCATTTCCATTTTCTAAGCTTCAGCTCTCCATGACAATGGAGAGCTAAACCCATTTTTGTTGGGGTTAGATGTAGCCACTGAACTTTCATGTATTTTTGAATGATTTGAATATATAAATGCTTCTTCCATTGATTGCTAGTATCTTTGTTTATGTGCTTAAAGCTTGCTTTGTTTTGACTATTCATTGCATGATATTTGGGTCATTAGGTATTGGAAAATATCTCTTGAAATCTAGAATTGGAACAAGATACCTAATGGAACTTGTATCTAGGAATGGAACTTGAACCATTAGTTGTCTTAAACCCTAATTTGTAAAGCGGGTTTGTTTATTTAGGGATTCAAGGAATTGACTCTAAATAAGGAAACATAGGCTCATTGAACTAAGGGATTAGAGTTTGAGTAGACTTGTGGGTTGACATTAGTAATTAATGGAGAAGAGTTTTATTGTTTAATATACATGAGAGTGAAGTAGGTGAAGTCTAACTCCAACAATATCAATCCATTGCATTTCTAGTCTTTACCATTTTCTAGAGTCTTCAAATATCCAAGTTCAATTTTACTTGTTTATGAAATATTTACTTTCGTGCACACAAAAACCCAAATTAAGGATTTATTCTTTAGTTTAAATTAGTTACTAATTACGTAATTATTTAGTATACACGAGTCTCTTGGGAAACGATATCCCGGTCTTATCAGTTACTACTTGCGCGACTTGGTACACTTGCCAAAGTCTTAACATGTATGTGACTCTGACTGAGCTAAAGAAATTCTCTTTGTGAGGCTTCAATTTAAGTAATTCGACATTTGTTGAGCCTAAAATCATGAAATCTATCATCATAGAAATGTTTTGAACTAAGGACTGGCTCGAGGAATGTCAGATTTTACAAATTAAGATTAAAGAGAAGTTTCTACGATCTGTCATGGCGTTGGGGGCCAATTTTGGAAACCCAAAATAGAAGCCACGACACATGTGGTGTCAGCGCCACCCTTTCACCGTCATGCGCAAGTTTGATAGTGGTTCACTATCTCATTGGAGTTGGGCACCACTTTCTAGAGTTGGGAGCCACTTTCTTGCATTGGGTGCTACACAGTTTTTCAGTATTGCATCCTCTTGGTAAAATGAAGATTCCTTATTCGTTAACTGTCAGATTAGCAAAAATTTTGGCAACTGATCCTAGACGTGTGATTCGTCCCTTTGACCGGTGGGATCTTTGTTTTGATGTCTGTGGTTGGAGAAATGGTTGTACTATTTTGATGTACTTTATTATGTATATGTTTGAGATTGTAATTGAATGTGATTGAATTACTAATTTGTGAATATGAAAATGTGATTAAGGATGTATATGATTTTGAAAGTAATTAATTATGGTGAAAGTATTGATGTGAAACTGTGATGATAATAGGTTTGTTAATGTATACGAGCATTATATGTGTTTGACATAATTTCGTGGTCTCATGGGTAGATTGTATGGTGGTGTTATTTTAGTGTATGCATTGGAGTATGGATTCAAGTAAGGTGTCATCCTGAAACTCTAATGATCATTCACACTCAAATAAAGTAGAATGGATCATGTGGTGAGAGTAGGAGGAGGTCCTAGTCTATGACATGATAATGGCCCTAGATAATGATGGATTAAACTTATGTGTGGTAGGGTGAAGCCAATTGGCAATGAATCTACAGAGCAATAGAGGCCACCACAAATGCAAATCTCTAGTGATTCAGATTCCAAATGCATATATCAAAATAATTAAGTTTAATGTTAGCTTTATGTTTGCAATTATGTGAATTATTGTAGTTTTTCCATGTATGGCTTATAAGGGATATGATTTAAATGGTCTTAGGATAACTCTTTTATATACTAGCTTACCCTTACACTTTGTGATCTTGTATTGTTTTCTTTTTTTGCGAAGATCAACATTTTGGTGGGAGCAGATGAAAATGCAGATTTAGAGACATCTTTGATGGACGAGAAGTCCATAGTTAGAATTGTGAGATTGCAACAAATGTATGAATGGTTAGTACGTTCGGTATAAGAATATTTTTGTAGGTTTGCTGGTGTTGTATAAATGGTATATTTTATAGTCTATGTTCTTAAAGAACTATATTAATATATTTTTTATTTTGTTAATCTACCTGTGAATGTTATTATGATATGTCTTATTTTATTATTTTTATACTATTAAAATGGAATGTTACGGTGAGGACAATTTGTTTTTTTATTGTGATAGGACATCTTTATCTAGATGTTTATACACATAAATTATTGACAACTTGCCACTTTAAAAGCTTCCTATAATTAAATTAAAATTAACTTGTAAGTAACAAAAATGATTTCTTTTTACTTGTTGAATTTGAGTATTTAAATATTCCTTTCAATTTATATTTTAAGTATTTAAATAGATGTCGTTCATTAATTCTAAGGTTAAAATACATATTTGATCCATATTTTCATTCGGTTTTGTCATTTTAGTTTTAATATTATTATTTTTTCAATCAGTTCATAATTTTCGTCAATTTGGTCATTTTTTGCTAACACCGTTTAAATAATTAACGATAATGAACAATGACTGCTATGTGTTACTTTGTGTTTTTTTTTAATTTTTTTTTTAATTTTGTTTTTAATTTTTAAAATTTTTAAAAAAATGTCCATGTGTCAATCCAGCAGTACGCCACGTGTCAGAGTCAATGTTTTGTATTCAATTTGGTCTATGTGTTCATTACTTTTGTTCAATTTAGTCCCATTTTTAAAAGGGAGCAATTTTATCCCTCTTCAAATGAGATCAAATTTAATTTTTATATAAATGTTATAGTGATATTTTTATTAAAATTCACATTTTTATTAAGTATTTTGGTTTAGGGTTACAATTAGTTTAAATTAGAACGAAAATTGTAAGAATGATAACTAATTTTAAAATTTTTGATCTATGGTGTTAATTGTCATCCTTAAAATTTTTCTTATAATTTTAAACTAATGTAACCTTAAAAAAAAATATTTAATAAAAATGTGAATTTTAATAAAAAAATCATTATAAGTTTTATATAAAATTAAATTTGGTATCAATTTTGAGAGGAACAAAATTGCTCAATTCTAAATAAAATTGGGACTAAATTGAACAAAAATAAAAAATATAGAGATCAAATTAGATATAAAACATTGAATTTGACATAATTGTTTTTGAATTAGGAAGGAGAGATTAGGTGGGAGAGATTAGGAAGGAGAGATCATCCACTTTTGTCAAACTAGAAAGATAAACATTATAAGAATTTATTAGTTTTTTTTTTCGTAAAATTAATCGTGACATGTAGTTTTCCTCTGCCGATCCAGACAAAGAAAAATGTGGTCTTCATATAATGTTTTTGTTCAAAGAAAAAAAAAGATTTAGTAGTTTTTAATTATGTTATAAGATGATATAAATATTTTTTGAATTGTAATAATTTGCAATAATTAATTAGAGATAACAATTTTTGTAATATGTGTCGGAGGATACCACCACCTTCCAAGCATAATTGACACTCGAGAACAATGTCTAATTCCCAAAATATTTTTTTTCTCTCTTGGGTCTTTTTAATATTTTCCTTAATAAATACTTAACTGAGGGCTCCTCTATTTTGAAATCTATTTTCGCTGTGTCATCACGGTTCTCTTAAACTAATTTCTCCAATAACAACTTTTAGAACAGAAAAATAAAAGAAATTAAAATTAACTGTCTATTTGTTAAAATTAATTTATCCATAATAAGTTAATTTATACAAAATCATAGCTTACGACATAATTTCGTTTTCTTCTCCTAATAATATTTTTTTTTTATAAAGTAGTTTGTTCTAGCATAACCATATTAAACTATATGGTAAATTAGACATGTAATTTATTATCAAAAAAATAGATTCTGGTATTTGATTGCACGTTCTGCAATCATTGAGTGTTTCATAGTTTCAATTTTCGCCCACCGAGAACATGTCATGCACATAATTACCCAACCTAAAAAAATAGTTCAACATTTTATCGTGATAATGTGGAAAAATGTTGGAGGAACACTCAGTGGCGTTAGGGTTGAATCTTGCTTGAAATTGCTAGCTTTTATGGAGACAAACTAGACAAGATAGATGAGTGTTTCCTTTGAGCCAATTTTGGGTATAGACGCACCAACCTCCCATGGGTTTAGGTTTAATTACAGGGACAGTGATAGATCGATCATATTCCATCATTTGGTCACATCTTAACAAGATAAAAAAATCTACTCCAACAGAGAATCACCACCAATATCTTGTTTGTTAAGCGCAATTATACGTGTTAGGTTTACCTACAGTATATCTCTCATGTCTTGCTTTTTTTGTCTTTCCAAACATGACTTATTTAACTCACTCCATCAGAGACTATTACTTCCAAAATATAATGATTTCTTTCAAGAACATGTTCGTAAAGAGACTACAATATAGCAAAGGATTTGAATTCTGAAATCCGTTTGTATGAAGAATATATATATGTAGTTGACAGAAAAAGATTAGTTAATTCTTAGATAAATTTCAGTATCTCAAAGAATTAATTTTTTAAATACTTTGGATTCAGAAGAAAACTGAATAATCGGACAATTTGTTTTGATAATGTGAAAAAATAAATTTGATTTTCTAACTCTCAGAAAGTAAAAATATTTAGTGTCTGAATTTTATTACTATAAATAGATTTGATCCTACTGTTATATAGAGACAAAATTAGTTCCAAATAAATAAGGTCATCATGTACTTGCAATGCAAATAACTAAATTGATTTATAGTTGAAAAGTTTAAGTTTGATTTCCAGTATCACCGTTGTAAACACAAAAAAGATTAAGAACCTAACAATTTAAATAATTTGTTGATGTTTTGCTTATTGAAACATTGATTCTGTCTGAATATAATGGCAACGCATATGGAGTAGTTATTTTCTGAAGATAACACACTTGAACGTTGAAGTATAACAAAGTACGATTTCTTTTCAAAAATCTTGGCAGAAGAATAATGGCACGAATTTCAAATGTTGTCGGAAAGGGTATGAATGAGGCATGCAGTGTTGTCGGTATTAGTACACATGCTTGCAACTACGTGAACGTGTCTCTGTCTTGTTCATACTACGGCCATTTAGTAGCTTTGGCATTCGAGAACCTTTTGGCAAAAGATGGTAAGCAAAACGCAGCTGAATGAACCTGAAACGGATACACAACATCGAAAATTTAAACAAAAGGACAAAAAACTGTCAATTTTAGATTGTTATATATATATATATATATATATATATATATATATATATATATATATATATACACACATGCTTACTTCTGAGTTGTAAAACTTCAAGGGTTGGTTTGATATGCCATGATTTTCGGGATCGATGGGGTTGATTGGATTTCGGAAGTCCACATAAGGACCTTCGGTGGAGCACAGCAAGAAACCAATGACCCCACTGAAAGAAAAGAAACCAAAGATATACAACATTTGGTGGACGCACTAACACAAGAACCAACATATAACATAGGTTTTAAAATCACACACCGAGTTTTACGAAAAAGGGTGGAAACAAAAAACTAGGAAATGGAACATGATGTTTTTTTTTTGGTCTACAAGAAAAAAAAAATAGTATGGTGAAGCTCTCTTAGAGTTTCTGACATTAAGTACTCAGAAAAAGGTGCGGTAGGTTAATTAAGATAAACATATTCGGATATTAAGAAGATGTACTTTAAATCTAATTCAATTTTATAAAATTGATTTGTAAAAAGTAAGATTTATATTTTAAATTAATTTTATCTCTTATTTACGTGAAATTTTTAACACTTATAATTAATTTCTTATTTAAAAATTTTTTTTTTTTTGAAATACAAGAAGAAAATAAGATATGATAAGTGATGCTTGCCTTGGATATGCAGGGACAGTTGTCCATGCATAATTAGAGGAACCTTTAAAAGTTTGGTGAGATTTGGTGAGGAGTTCTTCAATATCCAATGACTGAAACCAAATACTCTCTGCTTGGATGCACAGAACTCCTCCAGGTCGAAGAGCCATAGCAACCAGTTGAAGGAACTCAGATTCAAAAAGCTCATGATCAGGCCCTGGAACAGTAATATAGAGTATTAATTACTTAGTTATCACTGAAGAAGATATTGTTGAGATTCAACAGCGAAAGATATAGAAGATATGAGACACACTTATTGGGTCGAAGGCATCCACTATTATGGCATCATAGGTTCCTCTTGGCACAGAATTCAGAAAGAGAGTTCCTGATAGTTTCAATAGAACATAACACATCACACAACTTTAAGAGAATAATAAGATAATACTAAGCCATGTAGTTTGGATGTACCATCTATGATGTGAAGCTTCACTCGAGGGTCTTTGTACCCAACAGCCACGTCTGGGAAAAATTCTTTATACACCTGAAATCATTAGTTAACCCCTTTAGTTTAATTAATTAAAATTCACCATCTTTTGTGTAATCCATTTCCTAATTTAATAAAAAGCTTTACATGGATCAAAGCTTTATTTTATAATGACCGCGTAATAATATAATAATAAAACTGAATATAGTTTATTATGTCCTATTGTGTAAAAATTGTAACTTCATTAATAGTGTATACAAAATTTTATATTAAAAATATAATTTGTTTAAGTGAGATTTCAAATCGATAAAAAAATGATATTCATCTGTCACGAAACAGTCTATTAATTAATAATTAATCCTATTTATATATTTTAAAATTAATGTTATACCTGATTGATGTGAAATATTTAACTATTCAACTCATGTTGAAGCATGAATTTATTGTCAAAAATTAGATACGTGTAAATGAACAATGATATTTTGACAACTAAATTTTAATAATTTTATTTGAGAGGACACATTTTAAATAATTTTAGAATATAAAAAAATATGAAAATAGAAACTACTTAAAAAATGTCATCTTATAATAAAAATTGTTAAAAAATTATTTTCTTATATAAATAATTTAATAACGATTTAATAGCGTTTAATAGCAAGTGATACAATGTACCGGATAAATGATTATGCTTACATCAATGAGCATTGTGTCAATTTCACATATGTCGATTTGTTCAACAGACGAGTGACGGGAAATTTCCCTTAGGATGCCACCATCTCCACCACCTATAAGCAGCACCTAAAATTCAGAACCAGGTCCTTAGATTGTGGTTCAAATTTTTGACACAAAAATAGCTTAATGCGATTTGAACCTTTTTTGGGTTAGGGATAGAGCAAAGAGGAAGATGAGTCATCATTTCTTGGTAAGCACATTCGTCCTTCTCTGTCAGTTGGAGTGCTCCATCAAGAACAAAAACCTTACCATAACTTGATGACTACAATGGAATTACATTCAACAACTGTCAAATATTATAATAATAATATTATTATCATTATTTTAATTATCATCACCTGAAAAACTAGCATATCCTGGTATTCAGATTTCCCTTGGAAATAAATCTCTTCTACCTTCAAGAAGTGTGCTTGCCCTACAATACATGTACACGTCAATCAATTTCGTTAGCTTTACATAAACATGCATAAATATTATATCTGCAGAAACATCATCATCAACAAGAACAAAAAACATGGATTATTAAATAAGGTTGTTAGAAAGTGTCTCAGCTGGAAGCGTGACACATTGGATCCTTTTGGTTATTAGTTACATGAAAATCAAGTGAGGTAGATTACCTCGGCAATAATCTATACTCACGTTTCTTAAACATATATTTAGATTCTTCTTTAAGGAAGCCATTAAAATATGAACAGTTAATTATTTAACCTGACATGCATATGCATTATTATACACAACATATATAATGACAAAAATATTATTACCCTTGCACCTGAAGCGTGATCAGAAGCCAATGAAAATGTATTATGGAGGCGGGGCATGCAAAACATTTTATGAATAATGAAAAAACAAATTCTTTTTTATAATTTTCACAAGATGGCATGGCCTTTTTTATGATAAATTAATTCTAGGACATCAACAAATGCATCAATTTAATCTGTCCTTTTAAACAAAAAATGCTTGTCAAAAACATAGTTCAATAAATATACTTACAGATATATATATACAACACAAATTAGATCTAAGATTAACCCATGTAATAAATTGACATAATTTTCGAAACATTGAAATAATAAATTTATGAATCTTTTATTTATATGATTTTCAATTTCTCATTTTGATCTAATTTGAAACATATATTTATACTTGAATTCTTTTATACATATAATATAATAAAACGAACCTGGCCATAGTAGGGAATATTCTGAAAACCATCCTGAAATTTGTGGATGCACATGAATTTCAGGTTTTCCTGCGTCTCCTTGATGCGTGGAAGTTGGAGTTGAGATACGAGTTTTGCCATTGCTGATCATAGCTGAAGGAAGATTCTCCATTTTTCAATTTGTGAAGTCTAAATGAGTATGAGAAACCAAACGTGAGAAAAAGTGTTAGAAAAAACGGAAAGATATTGGGAGATCTAAGAGTGGGTAGTGAAAGTTAAAGCATTTTGATTATGTTTGCATATACATATATATACATGTTTTTGAAATGATGGAATAAGGGAAGACAAAAGGATCAAGGTTTTGAAAGGAAATTAGGATTCAACGTATGAAAGAAGAAGAAATCTAATGATTGAATAACAGCTTTAATGACTAAAAAACTAAACATGTCGATAAATATCAGTTGGCGCTGCTTGGTTGTTAGAAGTTTTGATAATATAGGCTAGAGCTACATGTCTTGCACGATGAAGAATATTATAGATATTATTTTTGGCACAAATGACATTCACACTCCACTAGTAATAATTGTGTTAAAACAAGGGTTATATGTGACAACGTCTTTCTTTTTTTTTGGAATATTTAATGCTGTTGTAAAATCAATCAAAATTTCAAATTATTAGTATAACTAAGTCGAAAGTTTAAAAAAGCATCTTGATATTAAGAGAATTTACTATATATTTTTTAAATACTAATTTTATATACACAAATATATATATATATATATATATATATATATATATATATATATATATATATATATATATATATATATTATATTTATATATCTTAATATTTTATCACACTATTACGAGAACTACTACAAGAATGAGAATGAGATTGATTAACTGTCAAAAAAGAGCATGGGCTATGAATATAATGAGAATTAAATTACCAAGGTTAATTTACTTGTATTTACTTAAAATTTGACCTGTGCATACTCAAGGTCTTTTTTTTTTCTTTCTATTTTGTGTTATTTCTATTATATTTGGAAAGAAATAATTTTAATAAGTTAAATTTGGAGTTTTGTTCATATTTTTATAATAATAATAATAATAATAATAATAATAATAATTTAACTATAAATAAGTAGTGTTATTTTAATATTTATTTTTTAAAATTAATGTAGTAATCATACAAAACTTAATAATAACATTAGATGTGTATACATAAATTATAATTAAAATAAAATGTAGATATATTATAGGTTAGAAACCCCGTAAAAAAAATAATAATAACAATTTTCTTATTATTATTACTTTTAGGAATAATAATAATGCAAAATAATAATAATAATAATAACAGAATAAATATTAATCTATAATAATATATAAATAAGATTTTTTTTGTCAACATTTATCTTTAACTATTTTAAAAATTAATTATTTTATAAATAATTTGTTTTTAAATATTATTCTAAAAATCTCTTTTATCTTAAATCATTATTTTAAAAACTTTTGTTGTGTATATATTTTATTTTTTTAATTTTATATTTAAAAATTATTTTAAAAATTATTTATATATATTTTTTATTAATTTTAACTTAACATTTTATGAAATTTAAAAAATGTTAACACACATACGCACAATAGTATTTGTGTTTTCACTTGTAATAATAATAAAAAAAAAAATAATAATAATAATAATAATAATACATATTCATTAATATTAATAAAAATAATAGTAATATTTCTTCAAATAATAATAATAATAACAATAATAGAAGTAAATAGTGTAAGCTTATTGTGAATCATGAATTCTATAAATCAAAATAATAATAATAATAATAATAATAATAATAATAATAATAATAAAAGAAATGGTGATGAAAATAATAATATTAATAATAATAATAATAAATATTTATTAATACTAATCATATTAATATTAATCTATAATCTATAACTATATATAAAGGGGATTCCCTCTTTTGTGTCCACATTTCATAATTCCAATTTTACCCTTTACAATTTAATTATTTATTAAATTTTTAAAAATTAACGGTTAATTTTACAAGTTT
>Ga0214543_1012864_pt1 | contig 10859 bp, 4 predicted proteins | sample CNSS2metaG_FD_160094 | JGI IMG/M metagenome (GOLD analysis project Ga0214543, IMG submission 160094) | Root nodule microbial communities from cowpea collected in UCLA plant growth center, Los Angeles, California, USA - CNSS2 | ecosystem: Host-associated > Plants > Roots > Nodule | place: USA...
TCATGAGTTAGAAAATAAAAAATAATTAGATAAAATTTATCGAAATAGTATTCTACATGATGAAAATAAACAAAAAATAAAAATATTAAAAAATTAACAAATGTGTGTCTTATAAACAATTTGTAGATTATTGGAAGGAATCACACAAAGGAAAACAAATATATAATTAAGGGTATGATAAGATGAGAAATATCTTAGAGATCTAAGAAAACTTTTCAAATATCAACATATATACTCAATAGTTGATACACTACTACAAAAAACTCATAATTCCTGCTAATTTTGTTTTGAATTTTTTTTGTAGGAAATACCTATAAATTTTGTTATGAAAAAATTTTTTGCAGGAAATTCTTGTCAATTTTTTTGCAAAATATTTTGTATAAAACACTTTTTACAACAAATTTTGTAGGAAATACTTGCGAATTCTATAATTTTGTAGAAAATAATTACCCACAAAGGAATTACCTGCCAATTAAAGTTTAAAAAAAAAATAGCAGGAAAAAGTCTTTTCTTGCAAATTATTTTAACAAATTTGCAAGAAAATTCTCATGTAATATGAGATTGTTTAGTAGTGGATAAAAAAATGACGCAAAGAACAAATAATAAACATAATAAAATTTTATCATAGATCTTGTATCTTTTAAACTCCAATATATATTGGATGGTGATAAAAAAATGTTCTTAACAATTACATTAAATTTTTATATTGTAGTAAATAAAAATTATTTATACAATTATAGTGAAAAAATTAAAGTATGATTGTAATGAGTTATAAAATAAAAAATAATTAGATAAAATTTATCGAAATAGTATTCTACATGATGAAAATAAACAAAAATAAAAATATTAAAAAATTAACAAATGTGTGTCTTATAAAGAATTTGGAAACTATTGGAAGGAATTGCACAAAGAAAAAAAAAAGTATAATTAAGGGTATGATAAAATGAAAAATATCTTAGAGATCTAAGAAAACTTTTCAAATATCAACATACATACTCAATGGTCCAGAAATAACAAAAATTGTTTTAGCGAAATAAAACATTTCTTCAAATGAAACAAAAATTAATAATAATAATAAGTAAAGAATTTGTTTTATATTACCTAGTAAATGAAATGTTTATGCTATTAAACACTTAAATTGAAAGTATTAAACATTCTCATGTGAAAGAAAAATATACAATAAATCAAGATTTAAAAAATAATAGAAATATTCACATGTTAGACATTAATTTTTTTTAATTGACATACATCATTTTAACATAATTACATAAAGGTTATGATAAGATAAAAAAATATATTGAAGATGCGAATGAGTTTCATGACAAACCAAATATTTAGAAGAAATAAAAAATAGAAAGAATATATATATATATATATATATATATATAGGATTACTTAATTAATTGTGAATATTTTAATAATTTAAACGAGGATGAAGATATGGCGGGGACGGGTATTATGGCGGGGATATATTCATCCCCATCTCCATCCACATACTCAATTGAAAAAATCGGGGATTCTCCATAGCCATACCCATACCCATACCCATACCCATACCAATACCCAGTCAATGCGGGGATTCCCCGTCAAAACGGGGACGGGTTCGGACAATACCCACGGGACGGGTTTATTTGCCATCTCTATGTTAGGCATCATTGTCATTACATGAAAATTTTATTAAAAAAATAGAAAATAAAACTAAACTTATGATAAAATTACATTACATACATAGACAGAAAAAACATATTATGAATAAGCTAAGAAAACATGAAAAAACTTTTAAAACTCATTTTTTTCGAAGTCCTTATTTTGGAGGATTTACTATTAATTTTTTTTTTAACTTATCCCCACCAAGTTTCTTTAGTTTGAATAGGCTCATCATCTTCTATATTAGAATCTTCCCTTTCATTTAAGAAGCTAACTTCAATTCCACTACAAAACAAGTTTTCTTATATATCGAAGAATTATGAATTGTCTCAAAACTACTATATGGTGAACGTAGTTGTTGTAAATCCTGTAAACTATTGACAATGAGAATGACATCCTCCAAAGAAGACATATCAGTCAAGGAATTAGATTCAAGTGTCCCACCATAAGTAACATTGACAAATTTGTTGTAATCGACTACAAGTAGATAGGTTATGACCAATGATTAATTTGAACAAAATAGAGATAATTTCTCATACTCCACATCAGCAATACACATAATCCTGACATTTCCACCAAAATTTGATTACGCAAATCAGATAACAAATCAACATCACCAAAACATGTGCAAAAAAAAAATCTAAGACTTATTCTGATTACAATCATCTGAAGATAAAAGTATGTCAATTTCACGCGCTATTAAAAAAATCATTTTTGACTATGAATACTCCAAAAGAAGTCCAAATATGAATCTAACATTGAGTTTTTGTCACTACACCATTTTTTTTATTTTAGATCACAATGAACTATCTCACATGTATAAAAGTGTTGCCTAAACATAGAAATGACCACAAATATATAAATGTAGCTTAAAACTACTAAAGACCACATTTTATAAATCATTGATTATTTATTTAGGCAATTTTTTTAAAAGTTGCCCATAAAATGTGGGCAAAATAATAAAATTGTGGCCTCTTTCTTGTGTTGTTTTCTTATGAATTATACTATACACTATGAATCTTCTTCATACCTATAGATTAGGCAACGCTGACATGACAACAACTAGAAAACCATTGCTAGAGCTGTCAATTTAGCCTAACTCACAGGATTTGACCCTGACCCACGTTGGATGGGGACAAAAAAGCCCACAAAACCAAAAAAGCCCCCACTAAAAAGGCCACAGGGCCAAAAAGCCCACAAAAGTCTTGTGGGCCAGGGCCAGTCCATAGGCTTTTCTCTAAACATGAAAAAAAAAATTATAAGATAAAAATTCACAGCTTCCAGACCCCAATTAATTATACCAGCCATTGTAAGGGAAATAAAAAGAAGATAAACTTCAGTTTGAGTATATAAGCAAGCTCGGCCAAAACAAATTATTAGAAAGAATCCATTAACTTGTGCCTCATAATTCCCTAACTTATGCCTCAGAAAAGCTGCAGCTTTTTTGTAGTTTCTTGCTTGTGTTTTAAAAGGTATTACATGGAACAATTTTTTAGGATCATTTAATTAACCTATAAAAGTTTTTAAGAAACAAAAATGTTAGGATTTTATACCAATGAATTCAAATTTATTGATAAATGTGTATTTATTCTATGAAATTATATTGTCAAGACTACTCTTTCAATAAAGTTTAGAATTTTAATCTACCATTTTTCCTAAAACTGTATTTTACTTCCTTGCAGTTCCTTTTGTTGAAGGGGGAAAGAAAAAAAAAATTAAGAAATAGGTGACTTGATAAAGGTGATTCGTGAATGAAAAAATTGGAACTATCTAAATGAGTTTAGAAAAACATAAAACTTTATCTGACATAACAAAATTAATTGTAAGTATTATAAAAAGAAATTATCATTGTACAATTATTTTAACTCCTACTGTTTATATGGCTCTCATAATGAATATTTTTTTTGTGTGTGTTTTTTTATAAGGATTATAATAATAAATAATATTAATATTTAATAAACAAAAAATATTGAAAAAAAAATGTTTGAATTTAGTGAGAAGAAGAACTTTTAAATTTAGGTGAAGGAAATTCAATGAAAACATGTAGGTGAAAGATAACATTTAGATTCTGATGGAAGGAGAAGGGGGTTAATCCGACCCTAACCTTGTTCCCAGTGGCGGAACTTGACCAAAAATTTTAGGAGGCCAAATTATATTTGTTATATATAAATTATTTTTTTAATTAAAAAAAATTAATTTTTTACATCATTTTTTATTCAAAATAAGCACTTATGACAATATAATCCAAACAATATAACAATAATATATATGAAAGAGTAAAGTTTATCATCAATAATAATATATAAAAAAAACAAAAGTTACCTTTAGTCAAAATGCTCTTCCAACTTTTAAAACCTATAAAACAACATTCAAAAAGTTAAAACATGTTAATGACAATCAACTTATTGCCAATTAGAATTCAATGAAAATAAACTCAATTACATGTAACAATAAAAACATCTGAGTCAGGTCGTTCGCTTGGTTTTTTACTAAAAAGATAGCACGGTAAGCAATATGTAGCATCTTTTAATGGCAAATATTCTAACCATGAAGGAAATAAGCTAAACCATGTGTACTGAAATCTTCTTGGATGATCATCTTTACCAGACAACGGATAATTTTTTAGATGCATTTGATATGGACCCCATTTTAGATAAGTCATTCGTACCTCATTAATTTGATTTGGTGAGTATTGTCAGATTTGAAGACGCTTCCCCGAATTACATTCTAAAGTATTTTTAAATTCATTATATGTAACTTTAGGAACCTTAGAGAGTTGTTTTTCATTTTCTTCAATATTTGTATTATCATGAAGTTTCTCAATTTTAGATGACATAGATGCATTTTTTTCATCTTCATCACAAGTCTTCCTCTTGAAAAAAGAATCAATTATTTTACTCTTTATCATAATTTTCTAATATAAATTTGTCAATTCTTTCACAAAAAAATAAAATTATGAATACCTCAAATTAAATCTTAAAAGCAAGACTCAATATTTTAAGAAAACTAATAACTTCTAAATGATTAGCTTCCTTACCTTAGAGTAGATTCCTAATCTTGTTCTTCCCTTACACAACTTCAAAGCCTAGAATAGCTCTATCTACCCAAAGAAGAGTTTGATCAACAATTAAAGCATGATTTTATGATCTCTAACAAATAGAGATATGCCTAGAGCATAGAAAAGCCACATACAAGAGAAAAATAAATTGCTTAAAAAAAAGGAGAAAAAATGAACTTACTCAAAAGGAGAAATTGTTCAGTCCAAAATGTTCATTAACTCTTCAATTTTGTCGTAGTGCAATTTGATTTTGAAAATAATAAGAAAATGATGGTGAAAATTGAGATAGAAATAAAACGAGAAAAAGAAATGTAACACGAAAAAGAAAAACCAAATAAAAAAATATAAGAAATTATAATAGAGAAAAAAAACGTGATTTTTAAATTTTAAAAAAAAAATCCAAACTAAATTAATATAAATAAAATAATAATATATAAATAAAGTAGTAATATATAAATATATTTTTTAAAATATATAAAAAATAAAATAAAATAAAAATCAATTAATATAACTAATATATAAATATTATTTTTAAAATAAATAGGAAAAAAACAAAAAAAAAATGGTTGGGGGAGCCATGGCTCCCCTATGTCATAACCTTCTTCCGCCAATGCCTTTCCTACCCTTTTACCTGGGGGCTTTTGGGGTTGGGGGCTTTGGAAAACCCCCTTAATGTATGGGCCAACAAAATGGGGCCTAGGTCTGTGTGGGGTCGGACCCGATCCTGGGGCTGCTAATAAAGTTGATAGCTCTAACCATTGCGTAAAATAGGAATAAGACACAATTTTTTTAATTGTTGCTTGTATAGTGAGTTTTATTTGCCTTAAAACTAGAGAGCATACTGTAAGGCCCACTTTATTTCTTACCTTTAATTTAAAGGGTTGCCCCAAACGGTTGGGCCTAAGGGCTGGCCCAATAAGGAAAAGGAGACCCTAAGTCTGTTCTCACATCTCCATTCCCTTACTCTTCTGTTTTTCGCAGCCGTCAAACCCTCCCTCTCTCTCAACAAGAACCTCTGCTAGGGTTTTGAGACCCATTTGATTTCCAAGAGAGTTCCCCTCTTCCACGTAAGTATTTCCGATCCGTATTCTTCTCTTCTGTTGGGTTTTCGTATTCTTAGTTAGGGTTCATCGTGATAACACTGTGTGTAACTGTTCCACCATTCATTTCAGCTCCCAGGATCTACGCTCTAAACTGTGGTGCTCGTAGTCTAAGAGTCGAGGTTTTCCTGCTAGCTCTTTCCAGGTAAGGGAAGCTAGGACCTTCGTTTGCTTGTTTTTTCCGCTGTCTTGTCGATTATTTTCATGTTTGTATTGATTTGGTGGTCGTTGTGCCCGATTTGGATTGAGTCAAGTATGTTCTGGGTTGCGGTTTTGGCTACTGTACGAGAAAATAGTGGCGAGTGCTGGTTTTCTTGCCCAAGCGAGCTCGTCTCACCTAAGTGAGATTATCAGGGGCTCGCCCATTCGAATTGTCGCCTAGACGGCTTGAGTTCTTTTTGAGCGAGGGGTGTTCTCGCCTAGGCGAGAAGGGACTCGCTTGAGCGAGACCTTGCAGAGTCCCCTGTTCCTTCGTCGCGCCCTCGCCTAGGCGAGATGGGACTCGCCTGAGCGAGAGGATCCCTCTCGCCTGAGCGAACCTTGTTGGTTTGAGCGAGGCAGCGGGTGAGTTTGATGTTGTTGTTGAATGGCTCACTGATGTGTGGCTTACTTGCATGATCTAAATGCTTTACTAAAGGTGTTACTTGATGATGGCATGATTAGTATATGAGTTTGAGATGGAGATGGTATGCTATTTGATTGGGTATGAATTGAAAGGCAGGAGTTGCATGATTTGTTGCTTATGCATGATATCAATGTTATAAAGTTATTGATTGTGGGTGAAACATGTTTAAAGTATGGGTAGGGCATAATTCCATGACTCTTGTAGTGAGAGATCTTGGTGGCGCCTCACCGGTGGGACGTAATTCCATGGACCCTTAAGGGGAGTCCCTGGTGGTGCCTCGACGAAAAGAACGTAATTCCACGGGGGGTCGTGGTGGTGCCTCAGGGCCAGGGCGTAATTCCATGGAGGCCACGTGGTGGTGCCTCCTGTAAGGGTATAATTTCGTGAAGGCCTCGTGGTGACGCCTCATTTGTAGGGCATAATTCCACTGTCACGTGGTGGTGCCTCAGATATGGATCCGGATAGTCATGTCTTATAGTTTTGAAAGGGGGTTTGATATATCATGTGTGGGTTCCCGTCATTTATGCTCGATTCAATGATTGAATGATAATTATTGTAATGTATGAATCTTGTGCACTAGCTTACCCTTTTGCTTGTTTGTATGGTTATGTGTGTGGTCTCCCCCTTGCAATGATCATCAATACTATTGATGTGAGCAGATGTGAGAAACTGAGGCAGTGGTAATAGCGAGGGAGATGCTACAGCGTGATGGTCATGGGCGGGTATGGGCTCACTATGGAGCCCTCAGCTGAAGAAGTTATTGTCTAGATTTACCTTTCTGTACAAGAACCTGACTTGTTGTGTTTCATGTTATTTTGGGGTTTAGGCAGTGTTGTGCCACCCTCTTTTGTTATGGATATGTTGGGGTATTGTGTACACCATACCCCGTCCTTCCGCACTCTCTGAATATTTAATATATGTGGCGTTTATTTAAACTGATTTTTATCTATTTAATTGGGACGTTACACATACAAAAAAAAACGTTGTCTATTTATTTTAAGCAATACGGTAGAAAATGTTGATAGTTATAGGCAACAATTGTTAAAATGTGGATAGTTTAGACCACATTTTTAAAATTGTGATAATTTAACTTTAAAATTTTTTAATTACCATCATGTGACCTAATTAAATTATTGTAAGATGGATCAATTGTATTCTGGTGGAGGTAGCTGGGCCAAGTCACAATCAAATCATGACACTTTGGTTGCTACAATCTTAAGAAGAAAGAGTTGCACTTTAACTATTAGATATAACTTTTTGGCTTAATGGTAAGTACTGAATCCAATAATTGGTATCAGAACCAATGTTAAAAGGTGAAATAACATGTTGGCTAAAAAGTGTGGTCTATTATTTTCTTCTAAGACAATGGTTTTCAAAACTTTTGTGACTTCAGAAAGAAATCGTTGTCTTTGAGCAATGATCATGACTGTATACTCCATGGTTGAAAAACTGTGGTAAAATTGATGCCTAAACTTAAAACCATATTTTTTTTTACTTTAGGAACATTTTTAAGTTGTTGTGTAAACTATAGAATGGTGTAGTGCTTGAGTTTTATGGAAGCTGTAAATAAACTTTTTTTAAAAAAAAAACACAAAAAATATTAAGAGATAAATTTCAAATTATAATAGACAAAATCCCTCGTCTTCTAAAAAAGGCAATTTCAAATTATATTTGGGCTCAAACTTTTAACATGATTGAACCCGTTTAGCTCACAAATAATGTAGACCGAGTAAAAACTCGCATTCAAAAATTTTCTCAAAATTAAAGTTTTACATAGATATTTAATCAATAATAAAATGATAAAGGAGGATGCAATTTTCAGAAAAACAAAAAACTCTATAAGATACAACACCAATGAGACCTGAACCCAACTATATAAGATATTGACACCACTCTCAATCCAAAACCTTAAGGCAATAGGTTTATGGGTTGTGATTCTTATATAGTACTCTATTTTCTCATTTCTGGTCAATGTGAGACTTAGACTCACACTTGGATTCCTAACAATTATCCCACTCTTAAATTTCAGAATTTTGAATTAGGATCTAACTCATTGTCAAACATGACGATCTATATTAGTTTTCAAACCGATGAATGGTTTGTTCTTTTATTAAATAAACTAATTTCAACGTGATGTGAGGTATTTCTAATTGTTGTGTGAATGAAAGAGTGTTTATCAAGGACGCATTTCATAACTGTTTACACGTGAGAACAGAAAATGTAAGACACATAATATTAATTAGACAACTGAAAGTGATAGAATTGACAAAAAAAAAGTTTTTATATTAAAAAAAAAAAACAAAAAGATTAGAAGTAAAATTGGTAAGACTAAAAATACACATAGAAAGAGGAGTTAGTCGGCTATATACATAAGTGAAAAGTTAGTTGAAAATAATTTGTAAAAGTAAACTAAAAAATATTAAATAAACTTGTTTCAAATTGGAAAAAGAATTTATAACATTAAAAGTTAAAAGTAAATTGAAAGAATTATGCTCCCCAAAGGTATTCTTTAGAATGAAATTTGAAAAATTCTTTGGGCAGCAAAAGAAAAGATAAAGTAAAGAGGTTAAGTCACTTATATGTGATCCCTTCCACACCTTAATGCAGAAAAAGGAATTCCATGGAACCCATATTCATATTCATATTCATATCAAAATATGAGGTGTCACTTTCTTCAATGTCCTTTCCAATGTTTTTTTTTTTTTTTTTTTTTTTTTTTTCTTTCACACTCACCCTTCTCTTCCTTCTCACTATTTTCTACATGCTAAGCGTGCTTCTTCTTAAATGTTTCTTTCTTATCATCTTCAAAGACACTTTTACAAAGAGATAATGACATTGATTTTTTACCATTGTTAGAAATAATTTAATAAATTTTAAGTCTCTGTGCAAATTTGTATCTTCTTAATTAAGTCTTTAATAATAAAAAAAATTATCTGTTGGATATTTAAAAATTTTAAACTTTTTAATTGATTTTTTTATTAATTACATGATATGATTATTATCTTGATCCGTTTTTTTGTTTTCATGGTTGAGAAATGAGAGGTTTCTTTAATATTATTTTATATCATTTAATATTAACCAACAAACCTCACATTTTTTCTTTATCTTTACGGGTAGAAACAAATAATTAAGATGATAAAACAATATAATAATTACAATTAGGTTATTCAAGTAACTAAAAGTTTAAAGAAAAACAATTCAAGTAAAAAATATAAAAATAAAAAATATTTAAGAAAACTCAAGTAAAAATACAAATTAATTAAGTCAGTTAAAAAAAAATAGAGTTTTATCCTAAAAATGGAATCATTTTCTTTTGCTTGACTTTGACGGAAGTGAAAAGTCTAAAGGGTTGTCGACTAGGGTTTTTGTGAATCGGGACAAATTTTATGTTTCTATTTCCAAAAATATGGTTCACTATATTTTCACTTTCTACTAAAACAAATTGTTCCAAAAATATAAATCGAGACAAGGTTTAATGGGTAATGAAATAATTATATATAAAATTATGGGTTAAATATATTTTTGGTCTCTTAATTTTCACTGAAAATTAAAATTAATCCTCTTTGAAGCTTTGGACCAATTTAGTCCCTTCAACTTTAAAAATTGGTGAATTTAGTCATTTTAATCAAATTTTGTTAAGTTTACTATTTCAGATATATCTCATGATAACATTTGAGCTGTTTACAATGTTTGATACATTTTTGGTTTAATATTAACTGAGAAATACGTTTGAAACGTCAAATAAATTTAACAAAATTTGGTTAAAAAGACTAAATTCACACATTTCTAAAGATGAATGATTAAATCGGTCCAAAGTTTGAAAGAAGGATTAATTCCAATTTTCACGTTTAAGGAACAAAAACATATTTAATCCTAAAATTATTGTTCCTTTAATCTTTATTTAAAAAAATTAGTGGAAAGAATTTTATTTATTTTTTATTTATCTTGAACTAAAACGAGGTAAAGAACAAAATTATTTGATGTTTAACCATAATTTTGTTAGGTATATGCAAAGCCAGAGGAATTAAATACTCTCTCGATTCTGTTTTTACCTCTCATTATGTTTTCTTTAGAGATGGCAAATAAACTCGTGCCCGTGGGTATCACCCGAACCCGTCCCCGTTTTGACGGGGAATCCCCGCTTTGACTGGGTATGGGTATGGGTGTGGGTAATACCCGAAATTTTCAACTGGGGATGGGGATATATATATACCCGCCCAAATACCCGTCCCCGCTTAAATTACTAAACTATTTATAATTTATTAAATAATCTAAAAAATATATATAAATAAATAATATATATACACATAAAATATAATATAATATAATATAATATAATATAATATAGTATATATACATATAAATAAAATATACTTTTATATATATATATATATATATATATTTACACATATACATGTAATATAATATA
>Ga0214543_1012868_pt1 | contig 10855 bp, 6 predicted proteins | sample CNSS2metaG_FD_160094 | JGI IMG/M metagenome (GOLD analysis project Ga0214543, IMG submission 160094) | Root nodule microbial communities from cowpea collected in UCLA plant growth center, Los Angeles, California, USA - CNSS2 | ecosystem: Host-associated > Plants > Roots > Nodule | place: USA...
AAAGGGTAACTTGTTTTCAGCCATTTCAAGTAGTTCAAAACAGATTTAGGACCTTACTTGATCAAATTTCAAGTACCTTGCTCTAGATACCAATTGTTAGTTTTGAAATGGTTGAAAAGCCAAGAAAGGGGGGTTGAATTGGCTAGTTAAAACTTTAGGCTATTTTTACAAGCTAAAAACCTCCTTTAATTGAATCAAATAGATCTCCAAGTTAGGATGCAAACAGTACTGAACTATACATTTTCAATCGATCAAAAACAGAGTTAACAGATTGATTTTACTAAACAGATTCTGTTATAATATAATCAATCGATTGAAACTGAAAAACAGTCGGCTGAAATACTGGGAAAAATGCAGAAATGTGAATTTGAATTTTAAGCCAGAAACAATGCTCAAGAATGATCAAGATCAGTTCGAAATGATTATACAAACATGCTCAATGCTTCAGATGCTATGAAAACATGCAAGAACATGAAAAAGATGATTAAAACACAAGTTCTTGAAACTTTAAAATGAAAATGCAAGAGATAAAGGTTAGAGAAGAGAGCACATCACGAATTTTTATACTAGTTCACTCAAACCTTAGCTACATCCAGTTTGTCAAGGCAACCTGAGCTTGATTTTGCACTATTTCAAAAGTTTTACAAAGAATCCACCCTTACACTTCCAAAATATGCAAAAACACCACAAAAGACTCTTGAATCACACAAGAATCACACCAACACAGCAAGAACCCTCTTGCAGACCTGGAAAACCACCAGATACAAACACAAAGCTTGAGAAAGATCAAACCTTAGTGGTAGCACAACCTTGCCTACCACAAACCACTTTCTCCAAGCTTCAAACCAAGCCAAAAGCTTCAAGAATTGATCCAAGATCAATCTTCAACAGCTACAACACCTATGATCACGAAGGAGAGAGTTTCCACACGTTTACAGAACCAAATCGTGCTCTAAAATGATCAACAAACCTCTCTTTCGAAAATCACAGCTTTTATTGTCAAACTATTACGAAATTCAACAGGTTGATTTTCAAATCAATCGGTTGATTTCACTTGACTTAAGTGAAATCAGTCGATTAAAAACTAAATCAACTGATTGAATTTGTTGTAGTTTAAGACTACTGCAGCCAACCTTTTAACCTATTTAAAAAGCCATTCAACAGATTAAAAGAGACATTTTAACCTGTTGAAAACCATTCAACAGATTAAAAACACACAAAAGACCAAACTACATCTAATTAATGCTTTAAGTTCTACAACATGAATTACAAACTACAAGCACACTTTCTTAAGGATGTAAGTACATGGAGAGCACACATTCCAGCCTTGATCACCATGGATATCATCAAATCTCCTTTCCTTCATCAATGTAGACTTCATTCCAATGTTTATGGCTTCAAGATAGTTCAAAAGAGCTTCATTCAATCTTCATCAAATCTTCAAGAAGCAAACCACCTTGGCTTCTCATGCCAACAGTTCTCCCTCACTGTTCAACACCTGTAAAATCCGAGATTCATCCAAAATAGTATACCAAGCATATTCATTTCAAAACGGACACCATACAATCACCAGAGATGCATACCAGAACCCAAACATAAGCAAAATATGCTTAAAATAAGAAACCCTAACTTCCCTTACCTGTAAGGAGCGAGCACAAGACCCTCGACACGGAACCACGAAGCACAACAACTCTAAAATTAGATTTGCGAGCTGGAAACAGTAAGCAGAAGTGGGGTTATTACAGAAACCCTAACAATGACCACAAAACTAGACCAAAGGAATAATATGAGTTGAAGAACACTTACGTGAGCAGAACGAGGTCGAGCTAATAATGAATTTGACTGAACTTCAAAATCCTAGCAGAGAGTTCTGAAAGAAAAGAATAGCGGTTGAGAAGGGGTTGTTTTGCAAAGTGAGGGCTGAAAGGGGGGACCTTGACTACTTTATGGGCCTTGGCACCCTATGGGCCAGCCTTTAGGTCCAACTAGTTTAAGACAATCCTAAAGTATTAGGGCAGAAAATAATCGGGCCTTACAGAAAAACTATATCTTATTTAACAATTTAAATTCTTACAAAATCATAACTTTTCTTTTAATTTTCGGACACTTATAAGTTTAAGCTCATATTACTTTGAGGTAAAAACATTAACTCAAGTTAGTTGAATGCAATGATTCTTGCACATTTTGCAACATGTCGAATCCTACTTTTAATATATTTTTTAATAATTCGATATACTTGATAAGTAGAATGCTAACTTTTCATATGATTCAAGTATAATTTTATTTCCTCGTTTAAATACCCGGATGTTATTATATATGTAGTGTAGCCCATTATTTAATCAATGTTAGAGAAAAATAAGTAATAAATTAAGCTAAACTAATTTATAGTAACAGTTGCACAATTGTTTATATAATAAGTTAATCAAACCAAAGGTCCCATGTATCCACACTTAAACCCCAAGTCAACCATATAATGCATTTTATAGGTATTTTATTGGAGTCATTGAATAATGAATCACAAAACATTTAATCATCATTAGTTGTCTTATGGCTGAAGGGAATTTTGCATCTATGAAAGCACATGTTTCCATGAATACAATATTTAGGTATATTAGTGTATAATCTTATAGTAGGCTTTGCGTAGGTAATTTAATTATGAAAGACTACAAGGGATTTTCTATGGGAGATTTGGGCAGACAAATTGGTTTCTTTCAACTTTATTAAAACTTTATACAATTATTTATTGTTGATTTTAATACAGATATGTCTTATTTCATCAGAAAGATTTTCAAAGTAGATTTTTTGAAGCATTATCTGAATTTAATTTTGTTGGTGTCTCACAATGCACTCTCTAAATTGAGGATGAGGGACTAAGAAATAGGTGTTGGTTTGTGATCATATGATTTGAACTTGGATATACATTATGGATGGATAAAACTTTCGATTATCAAACTTTGTTATACATTATATTGTGTAGATCGTTTTCATTTGTGTTGGTGCCATTTTGAATTTTATGACAACTTCTAATATGTTCAGGATTGATAAGATATGAAAGAACCAATATGATAAAATCAGTAATGGATAAGTATGTATTACCTACGAACATATTGGTAGGTAATTACCTACGGATATATTGGACTTTTATATATGAACTCTAGTGTTTGATCTATTGTTATGTCGCTTCCCTTACAAATAGGGAGTATTTGTAGGTACTAGAGAGAGACTTAAGAATAAATTGTGATAAGTCTAATTAAATAAAATATTAATTTGTAATAAAAAATATAGTCGTTAACCATAAATAACATTTACCCATAAAATTAAAAGTCCATAAAAAAACATGAGTAACAATATAATTTTATTTTAATTATTTTTTTTAAATTATATTAAATAATTTCAACATAATAATACTTCAATCTAAGGCTAGGATACATCATTTATTGCAACTTGTAAACCTTCCTAAAATAAGACTACATTCCCAATAAAGAGACAACTAGCCCAACCAGGTAAATACCTAAATAATAAGGCTCACATAATTAGGTTTCCTTGATCCGATCAATTAACTTGAGCGTCAAAGTGTTTGCAGGTATGCCATCCCTTTTGGTTCATCAAGGATTACGTAGGGACATCCTAGACAGTGAAGCAGGGATATACTAGGTCTTGCAGGATAGCTCAGTTCCATAAAAGAACAGCAATGACACAATGTTGCAAGTTAATGATTGGGAAAAAATGTTATTTCTGATACGATTATTACAAGTAAAAACATTGGAGATAAAATATCCCTTCTAATTCTATATTGCATTTCAAATTCCAAAGAAGATAATTTCCAATATGTATATATTTTTGCATTGACATTAAACAAGAACCCAGGTCAACTTCTCTCCAAAGTTGGATTTTATCTCTCGCAACCAACATTCACACATGGTCAATTGTATCTTGCAATTTCTAGAGTCAAAATAAAGAAAAGATTGAAAGATGGAAATAAGAATGTAACCACGACAACTACAAATATGGTTTACAAATAAATATTTGCAAATCTTTAAAACAAAGTTCATTTCACATTGGATCACGAGGTATACAAGTTATTATTTTATTACTTTATTAAATTCTTATTTACATATGTTATACATATTATAAATATAACTTTAAAGATGTGCTTTCCATACATTTTTTTTTTCAGATTTCTTAATTTGATTATCATTTTTATGTTTTCATTACTTCATATTCTTCAACAATATAAAATGATAATTTATTTAGTTGTTATACATATGTTGCTGTGATTTTTGCTTAAATATTTACCGAACATGATCAATTTCACATTAATTTATTCCATTTGTTTCAAAAAGACAACATTCATTTGCTTTTACAAATAAAATTTGGATGATATAAAAATAAGTATTAGTTCACTACAAAACAAAATAATAAACCTTAACCAATAATATAGAGAGTTGGTTGAGATTTGTAGGGAATTAGGATTCTCATGATATCAGAACTCAATTAAAAAAATTAAGGGTACATATATTTATGGTTGGAGTGGATAATGGTTTTGAGCAAGCTCATAGAGAAATTTTTTGTACCGCACCTAACCAAACTCGACCAAATAAATAAACAATGTATATATCAAGGTAGCCAAGTATTCAGCCTTAGCCGAGTCAGCCTAACTTGTACCGGTTTTAACCTATACCTCTAGAAGAATAACCTACACCTCATGTAACCTTAGATAGGTAGCCGGTCCAGGCCAGCTACTCCAGCAAACCCGATAAGATTAAAGCCCAGGCCGACAACTCCAATAAACTTAGTGAAAATAGAAGCTCCCGCATTCAATAGGTCTTAAGGGCCTAGGTTAGGGCCTAGGCCCACTCATGGCCCAAGCTAGAGCCCAAGTCAAGGCCCGGCTCATGAGGTAATCATGCATCATTAATGCTCTATAAATACACGTGGACCTCAGTAATTAAAGCTATGCATTCATTAATCACTGATTTGACCCTCTAAGAGCTTTGACTTACTTGAGCTTCGGAGACTCTTCTGCAGGTAACCCCTCCTGGGTTCAAGCTGACATGTATCAACCGGGGAGAGGCCAACTGAGGAGATAGCGGACTACATGGTAAGGTGACGCTTGTGCCTAACTCATCTTATTTGTTCTCTACAGGAATAATTGGCGCCCACCGTGGGGCACGAGACGAACACCTTTAGTACCCGTTTTTCTCTGAAGATGGTTTCCACCTGTAGCAAAGCTGGAGTGAACAAGCAGGCGGATGCTGGTCCCTCTGGACCTCTTGGCATCACCTATGATCTGGCCGTCATCCTAGACGACCAAGCAAAGATGCAGCAAGAACTCACAGATTTGAAGAAACGCAGCGCTGACGAAATGGAGGTGCTACGACAAGAGAACTCTCACCTGAGGTGAAGGATCAAAGTCGATCCCAATCTGAAGGGAAAAGCCAAGGAAACCTCTGAAGCTGCGAAGTCTCCGGCCTTCCAGCCCACAGAGGAAGAAAGTGAGTACAACCCCACTCCTCACACCTTCACCACCACTCAACAAACACCCATTCCCTCTACCCATCCCCCTCACTTCCCATCTACTCAACCGGGGCTCACCGCACCCCCAACCCCTGCCACTACCCTCCCTACCACCCAGATCCCCTACAACATACCCACCACCTTACACACCACACATATTCCACCATACAACCCACAAACCTTCCGACAACCCACATCCCCCCTCACAACCTCACCTCCACCTTCCCCGCTATGATCAACCATCCCATCCCATCCCACCTCACCTGCTCCCTCCCCACCAGCCCAAACGCCATCACCCCTTCACTGACTTTATCGCCAACACCCCTCTTCCAGCCTAGTGGGAACCTTTCACCCTGGATCGCTATACTGGCGAAACCGACCCTGACGAGCACCTTAAAGTCTAGATCACCCATGTCGCCCTGTACACGTCCCAATACGCAGTCTTCTGCAAAGCATTCCCCACCACCCTCAAGGGCCCTGCCCTAGAATGGTTCACAACCCTTCTGCTTTACTCCATCGACAGTTTTGACGTCCTCTCCCACATGTTCTCCACCCATTTCGCCGGCAGCCGCCTACACCAAACTACCACCATCTCCCTCTTGGGCATCATACAAGAACAAAACGAACCACTCAAAATGTTCATAGATCGCTTTAGTAAAGCAGCTCTTCATACACCACACCTCAATCAGGAGATGATCCTCTAGTGCATGGCCCTTACCTTACAACCCGGCCCCTTCGCCAACAACGTCTATCTCCACCCACCTGCCTCCATGCACGAGCTCAAGTTACGTGCAACTGACTATGTCCGCATAGAGGAAATGCAAACCCTCCACACCAAATTCTGCAATGACTATGCAGCCACCACCGCCAACCCCACCCCATAACCTAACCCACATCCTGATACCCGCCCACGCGAACCCTGCCAACCTCGCTTCACCAGATACGCCTCTCTCACCGTAGCCCGCTCTCGCATCCTCAATGAAGCCCTACAAGTTGATCTAATCCCTCTATCACGCAAGACAACCACACCTTCCAACGCCGATATGACCAAATATTGCCGCTACCATCGCAACCATGGTCACACTACAGAAGAATGCAAAGCACTCTAGGATAAAATAGAAGAATTAGTCCGTGCTGACCACTTTTGCCGCTTCATCCGTAGAGACGACCATTCCTCCTCCTCTCGATCCCGCCACCCCCTCGATCCGATCACTGACGTCCTCCACATGACTCCCGTCACGACAAACACCTCGCCCAACCCACCAGTTAAGAACCGGAGCCGGCCCGCACCGACATCACCCCTGTCGACCCTCCCCTATGTGGCACCATTAACACCATCTCTGGTGGCTTCGCTAGCGGAGGATCCACTTCTTCTGCCAGAAAAAGACATCTCCGCCATATCCAATCTATCAACCACATCACCCACTCCCACCACAGACGCTGTATGCCTCCTATCGTCTTCACAGATGATGACTTTCACGGCCTCGACCATCAACAAGATGACCCCATGGTTATCACTATTGAAATCGAAAATTACACTGTTAAGAAAGTCCTCGTTGATCAAGGCAGCTCCGTTGATATCCTCTACTGGGCCACCTACCAAAAACTTCAACTTCCTGACACCGCCATGGTCCCATATGACGAGCCAATATATGGCTTTTCTGGTGAACAAGTATCCACTCGGGGCTACATTGACCTCCACACCGTCTTTCGGGAGGGGACCCAAACTAAAACCATCCCAATCCGCTTCCTTATCGTCGACGCGCCAACATCCTACAACATCCTCTTGGGCCGTCCTTCCCTCAATACCCTTGGCGCCGTCGTTTCCACCCCTCACTTGGCCATGAAGTTCCCTGCCCCGTCCGGCGACATCCTTACCATCCACTGCGACCAGCGCTTGGCACGCGAATGCTACATGGCCAGCTTGCGACCACAACTCCCAATCCAACAAACCAACCATATTGAACGACCCCCTAGCTCCAGCATAGCCCTATCCGACGAAGATCTTGACCCCAGAATAGGCCGGGATGTTCGCCTTGAACCATTTGAGGACACATCCCCTCTAGAGTTTCCCAATGGTCACTCTATTAACCTAGGCACCGGTTTAAATTCTGACGAGCGTGTCACCATCACACCCATCCTCATCAACAACACCGATCTTTTTGCCTGATCAGTTGCCGACCTCCCTGGAGTGTACCCCCAAGTGGCATCCCACAAACTATCCATATATAAAGAAGCTCGCTATGTATCCAAAAAAAAATGAAAGCTTGGCGAAGAACGTCGGCAAGCAGCCAAGGTTGAAGCCAACAAGTTACTAAGCGCAGGATTTATAGAAGAAACTCAGTACACCACTTAGCTTTCTAACGTTGTCTTGGTGAAGAAAGCCAATGGCAAATGGCGAATGTGCATAGATTACACGGACCTAAACAAGGCTTGCCCTCGTGACCCTTACCCCTTACCCAACATTGATCGACTCGTGGACGGCGCGGCAGGGAACAAGGTGCTTAGTTTTTTGGATGCATATTCTGGATATAACCAAATTCCCATGGCCGCATCAGACATGCACAAAACCGCCTTCATCACGGACGATGCCAATTACTTCTATAGGGTCATGCCCTTTGGCCTCAAAAACGGTGGAGCAACTTACCAACGGCTGATGGACAAGGTTTTCAGCCACCTAATGGGACACTGTGTTGGAGTATACGTCGACGATATGGTTGTCAAGTCCCCAAGTCATCGCCAACATGCCGAGGACCTGTCAGCAGTCTTCTCCGCACTACGCCAATACAACCTTCGCCTCAACCCTGACAAGTGTGTATTCGGCGTTGACCGGGGTAAATTCCTTGGTTTTATGTTAACCCAACACGGCATAGAGGCCAACCCTGAAAAATGCAAGGCCATCATCGAAATGCGCAGCCCCACTACCATTAAGGAGGTCCAACGTCTCATTGGCCGTCTCACAGCCATTTCCCGCTTCCTACCCAAACTAGTTGAACAAACCCAACCCATAATCCAACTTCTAAAGAAATCCACCCGATTCACGTGAACTGATGATTGTGAACAAATTTTCCAAAAACTGAAAACAACCCTAACCTCCCCACCTATCCTCCACAAGCCGGACACCCATCAACCCCTGCTTGTATACATCATAGCCACCGATTATACCGTCAACGTCGTGCTTGTCCAAGAAATAGAAGGCACGCAACATCCTGTATATTTTGTGAGCAGAACGTTGCAAGATCCTGAAACCAGATATAAGATGGTAGAAAAGCTGGCCCTATCTTTGGTCCACGCGGCACGCCGCCTACGCCCATATTTCCAAAACCACACCATAACCGTTAAAATCGACTACCCAATCCAAAAAATATTACAAAAACCAGATCTAGCCGGACGCATGTCATCATGGGCCGTCGAACTGTCAGAATTCAACATCTGCTATGAACCCCATGGCCCCATCAAAGCCTAGTGTCTCTTAGACTTCGTCAACGACCTACAGCAAACACCCATAGAGGACCAGTGGATGCTTCATGTAGATGGTTCCTCAAATCCAAGAGGTGTCGGCGCCGACATCGTCTTAGAAGGTCCCAACGACATCCTCATTGAAAAATCCCTTCACTTTGCCTTCAAAACGTCAAATAACCAAGCCGAATACGAAGCCATCCTCGCTGGCCTTTCCCTAGCCCGTAAGGTAGGCGTCAAGAGATTAACGTGCAAAACCGACTCCAAGCTCACTCTAGGCCATCTAAATGACGAGTTCCAGATCAAAGACCCCATCCTTCTACAGTATTACCATCTGGTCCGTGCAGTCATTCAATCCGCCTTCGAACAAGTCCGCATCGAACACATCCCAAGGACCGACAACATCAAGGCCGATATTTTCTCCAAATTGGCCAACACTAAGCTAAAAAACCGTCACCGATCCTTACTACAGCAAACACTATCCACGCCTTCCATCACACACACTTGTCAAAATTTAACCCACACCCCAGCTAACAACGTCACCCCCTCCCAAAGCCAAAACTGGACCACCCCCTACATTCAGTACCTCAAAACCGACAACCCCCTAGATGCGGACAAAACTTGGTTGGCTAAGGCCGCCAGGTACACCATGATAGGCGATGACCTCTACAAACGTGGATATGGTCAACCCCTCCTTAAGTGTGTCACGGTAGAGCAAGCGCAATATATTATCAAAGAACTACACGAAGGTATTTGTGGTTATCATTTCGGCGCACGCACCATGGCTACTAGAGTTCTTAGAGCCGGATATTTCTGGCCGACCATAGAAGTAGATTGCCAGGATTATGTCAGAAAATGCAAACCATGTCAGAAACATGGCAACCTTATTCACCAGAAACAAGAACAGCTACACCACATACTATCCCCATGGCCATTCGCTAAGTGGGGAATGGACATTCTCGGCCCCTTTTCACCCGACAAGGGGCAGGTAAAATTCCTAAATGTAGTCGTCGATTACTTCACTAAATGGATAGAAGCCAAGCCGCTAACTACCATCACGGCCCAACAAGTTCAACAATTTGTGTGGAAGGACATTATATGCAGATATGGTGTGCCACATACCATCATCACAGACAATGGCCGACAATTTATTGACAAAGAGTTAGCCAAATTCTACACTAGCCTAGGCATCAAGCACATCACAAGTTCTGTAGAACATCCAAAAACCAATGGACAAGCAGAGGCGACAAATAAATTTATCCTCATGGAGCTGCGTAAGAGATTGGATACCGCCAAAGGCCGATGGCCCGAAGAATTAATAGAAGTACTATGGGCTTACAGATGCACCCCTCAATCATCAACAAACGAATCCCCATTCAGCCTAGTCTACGGCGCAGATGCCATGATACCAGTAGAAATTGGCGAACCATCCCTACGCCAAGAACTGTACGACCCAACCCACAATCACCAAAACATGGCCTTACATCTCGACCTTCTACCCGAACTCAGAGAAAAAGCCCAGATACGCAATTTAGCTGCCAACAACGAGCTGTCAGGAAATATAATGCAAATCTATGTCCAGGATCATTCGTCATCGGGGACCTAGTATGGAGAATGGCCAGCAGTTCTAGAAAGAAGGATGACAAGTTCTCCGCCAATTAGGACGGCCCGTACCGCATACGCGAAGATGCAGGAGGAGGAGCTTATCGCCTAGAACACTTATTTGGGGAAGAGATTTCCAATACTTGGAATGTATCCCACCTCAAGTTCTACTTCAGCTGAATGTATATTGTAATCGAACCAATACTTGTAACCCCGGGTGTACTCTTTTTCCTCACCTGGTCTTTTTTCCCTAAGGAGGGTTTTGGCCAGGGAGGTT
>Ga0214543_1012869_pt1 | contig 10854 bp, 5 predicted proteins | sample CNSS2metaG_FD_160094 | JGI IMG/M metagenome (GOLD analysis project Ga0214543, IMG submission 160094) | Root nodule microbial communities from cowpea collected in UCLA plant growth center, Los Angeles, California, USA - CNSS2 | ecosystem: Host-associated > Plants > Roots > Nodule | place: USA...
GAGAGATATAGAGTATTTGACAAATATAGTTGGTTGATAATATCAATATCTAATATAATTAAATAAATTAATTACTTAAAGATATATGATAAATTATCACCAATTAATATTTGTATTAATTTTCCAATCAACCATTTGCAATCTCCTCAAATTATCTTCTAAATAATCCAATATCTTCAAGATATATTTGTTTGTTGTGGATCTAAAAAGATTCCAGAAAATCTTGTCATATTTAAAAAGATTTGGTAGTTAATATCTTTTAATATTTTATGATATAATTAAATAAGATAATTATTTAAAAATATCAAATAAAATATCTAAAGATATATTTTTCCCAAATTATCTTCTATCATAAAGATAAAGAAAACCGCAAGGTCCAATTTTTTTTGTTCCTCTCTTCTTGGTTTAACCAAACTTCTTCACTTTTTCAAGTTTTTCTTGCCGTCTTCATGCAATGCTTGGCCTGAATATTTGTGCTTTTGATAATTTCTTATTCTTGGATTTATCTTTAAGGTGTCATGAAGCTTTAATCAATTTATTTCCACACCTCCATGAGCTCAACTTAGCTGCAGCTGCATTAACACACCTCAAAATATCCAAAGAACATTTATGCAACTAAAAAGCTATTTTTAACATGTTTTTGTATCTCATGCTCAATAAACCCAATTATAGGAAATCCCAATTAAATCAATCTTTAAACACACAAATTCAATTAAATACCCAGAATTAAACACTGAATGAGGGAAAAAATACGCACTCATCACTCCCTATCACCAGCATGCGGCCATAGGCAATCCCATAGGCCACACACCCTTTGCTAGATACTCCCTCCTCAAGTATGCGGCCACCAACAATCCTCTAGGCCGCATACACCATATTGAACACTCTCCTCTGCAGTGTGCGGCCATTGGCAATCCAGTGGGCTGAACACTGAATGCTAAACCCCTTCATGCAGTGTATAGTTGTCAATAATTGCCTCAAACCGCCTACCTCGCATTAAAGAACCCATACTATAAGTAGCCCAAATCCAACTACAGTTTATCTAGGTGGTCAAGACAAGTAGGAAGTATCCAGCCATGTGAGTATGCGATATCTAGTAATGGCAACCCATTAACGCTTACGCTTACCATCAACCCTTCAAGGATCTCTTAGTAATTTCTCTCCTTACCCTTGGATCCAGAGGCAACTATAAAAGGTATTTGGGCCCAAAAGCCCATTCCAAGTAGGACCCACAGGTAAAGAGGTATAAATAGCACATTGTTCTATTCATTGATTATGCATTAAATATTCCCTGAATCCACTAACATCACCAGCACTGACTTAGGAATCAGAGTGTCTTTTGCAAGCATACCTACGTTATCATCAGAGCTTCATTGGAGTAAGAAGATTTCACCCGACTACTCAACACTAGAGCCACACAACAGACTTGTGGAATACAACTTGGTCCCCTGAGAACATGAACAAAACTCATCATTTAAAATAACACAATTTTAAAGTCCTAATACAACAATATCATAATTCAAACAACTATAAAAAAATTCTAACTATTTTACTTCATTGTGCATTAAAAATTAAAACTTACTTCTACCACATGTTTTCAAAATATAAAATACATGTCACCACTTAAGTGAACATAAATCATGTTTGCATTAATTGTCAATCTAATTTATTTATGACTTCACTTTTTTATTAATATATATTTATAATTTTATATAGTTTTTATTTTAATATAGGATTTTTTATCTTATTTTGAATTTTGATTTTCATTCAAATTTATCTTTTCATATTAAAATTATTTTTATTATTATATTTTTTCATATTAAAATATATATAATTTTTCATTAATATATTAAAAATATTTTTATATAAAACTAAAAACCATAATGTTCTTTACACCTTCTATTTCTCCCCCTCGTGTAAACTTACATCATTAAGATGACGAAGTCCAATCTTGTGGACCAATTGCTTAAAAATTCTTCTTGGCAAAGACTTTATAAATAAACCTGCCAGATTTTCACATGAATGAATTTTTTGGATATCTATATCATCCTTTCAATACACTATTGTCTTCATATATGGTCATCTTTGTTGGGGATAGCCGCAAGTTTCTTGTACATGTTGAATAATAGACCTTAACCAAACATATCCATAACTTTCCTCATAATTCTATATGATTAGATGATATTGTTACTATGGTTTGTTTCATATACCATCATGAAACCATTGTGTTGCCACATGTGAACAAACATCTTGTTTGTGATCAACCATTGTGAGAATATGTAAAATAACATGCATATACATAACCCATCAGGTTTGATTCTGAATCATTTGGATGAAATAATCTCATATTCGTAGTACCCTTAAGGTAACGAAACATATGTTTTACTCCAAATCATTTTCTTCTTGTAGTTGAAGAATTATATTTTGCTTAAAAAAATTTACAACAAATGCAATATCAAGTCGAGTATAATTAGAAAGATACATTAGTGTTTCTATGATACTAAGATATGGTGCTTCTAGACCAAGAAGATCTTCATCATTTTATTGAGGTCTAAGAAGAACATTTATCAACATCTAACGACCTCACAACTATAGGAGTGCATAATGGACGTGTCTTGTCCACTTAGAACATTTTAAGAACCTTAATCATATAAGTATATTAATCTATAAAAACACTTTTATTTAAATACTCAATTTCTAATTTCAAACAAGAATTTTCCCTTCAAAGATCATTCATCTCAAATTTTTTCGTGGAGCAATCAATTGCCTTGTGAGCTCATCAAGAGTTCCATCAATGTTTATGTCATTTACATAAACAATAATTATGGCAAATTGATTTTCTAATATTTTCATATAAATACAAGGACAAAAAGGATTATTTCTAAATCTTTCTTCTAAAAAGTACTCAATAAGACGGTTATACCACACACGTCCTGATTGTTTTAATCAATAAAAGGTCTTGTTCAATTTTATTGAATACCCTCTTTAGAATTTTCCTTGTTGGGTAAATAAAATACTTTAGGGATTTTCATATAAATATGATTCTCAAGAGAACCGTACAAATAGACTGTAACGTCATTCATTAGATGTAAATGCAAACCTTATTATGCAACTAGGATTATCAAATATTACAATGTTGTTGCATCCAATACTAGTAAATATGTCTTTTCACAAATCAATATCAGGTTTTGTGAAAGACCTTGAGCAACCAATTGTGCTTTGTATCTAATAATGTCACAATTGCGTAAAAATCCATATGTACCCAATGGGTTTCGCACCTTCAGGTGTGCGAACTATAGGTCCAAAAACCTTTCGTTTAGCAAGCAAATCTAATTATGCTTCTTTTGCATATTTTCATTTTGGCCAATCATTTCTTTGTCGATTGTATGATTGTATAAAAATTAGGAAAACAAAAAAAATTGAAACATACAATAATCATATTATGAAAAAATAATTTTAATATAAAAGATAAATTTTGAACGAAAAAAAATCAAATATAATAAACTCCAAAATAAAAAAGATAAAAAAAAGTACGTTAAAAAGATGATTTCCATACATTTAACCAAGCCTCTTGACCAGTAAAGAACCGAGAGGAAGGTTCGACAGTGTGAACTGGAATTAAAATCTTTTTATTTTTTTTTGGTTCCCTAACTCCCAATGCAACGTCCTATTTAATAAATAAGCTTAATTAAATGAAACATCACATATAATATAATATAAAGAACAACGTCATGGAGTTTAAGCGTCAAGCATTATAGTTATCCATGAATAAACTGAAATAAAGACTAGGCACACCAAGATGCAATGAACAAAATTAAAAGGTTCAACGGATGTCCAAAAACTTGCTCATAAGCAAAGGATTACAACATAATAATAACTCTTCAATGTGGGCTCAATAGTGAGCCCAACACCAAACCATGCCCAACTAAGCTGCAACATTCCCATCGCCACTACGATCACCAGAAGTTCCCATATTTGCCCACACTAAGGGATTAATGATCCTTGTAAAAAGGAAAAATCGCATAAGAAGACCAACACAAACAAGAAGGGTAAGCTAGAGTGAAAAGGTGTTATCATACAATTTAAAAGCCAAGAACAAATAAATCAACCAAGCATGTGATAGCAAACAAGCAAGACTCTAAGACTCAATTATTCAATTATCTGGATACATATAATTAGTCGGATTCATTGAATGTTTGCACTTGTGGTGGCCTCTACTGCTCTACAGAGTCATTGCCGATGGGTTTCACCCTTCCACGCACAAGGTTAGCTTTCAAACATCTAAGGTCATTATCCTGCCAAAGACTAGGGTCTCATGCTACACTCACCACTTTAGTTAGTACGCTCTAAGTGAGACTAACTGGCTCTTTAAAGCTTCATGTTGCAATCCTTACTTGAATCCTTACTTAATTATATACGCTGAGACAACACCACAAAACCTTACTAAGAGGTTCGTGAAATTACGTCAATTACATGAGGCACCACCATGAGCTCTCACCAGGAGGGTCATGGAATTACGTTTGTTACATGAGGCACCACCATGAGCTCTCACCAAGAGGTTCATGGAATTATGTCCATCCCGCAAGGCACCACCATGAATCTCACAAAAAGATTCATGGAATTATGTCCCAACTCATACCATAGTCATGCTTCACCAACCAACCATAAAATTATCATGCATACCAATCTCATGCCAATATACAATCAATCATCTAATTATGTTTCATACGCATAATCACACCAAGCTCATCAATTTCAGTCTCATTGTGTCATATAGAATACATATAAGGCATCATATGTAACACCACTGTCAATCTCGCTCAAGCTAAGGAACCCCTCGTTCAAGCTACCAGATCTCGCTTGGGCGAGATTGCAAACAGCGGGCACGTCAAGGTCTCGCTTAAGCTAGCCCATCTCGCTCAGGTGAGATTCTCTCATTCAGGCGAGAGGCCTTCGCTTAGGCGAGTCCTCAAGACAGAGAGACGAGTGAATTGTTGTCGTTCTCGCTCAGGTGAGAGCTCCTCGCTTAAGCGAGAGCTATTTGTTTTGGGCGAGCACCCAGCTCGCCTGGGCGAGTTAAGTAGAACCCACCTGCTCTCATTCGTGCCAAACCAGATTTCAACCAGAAATACATACAACATACAACATTCATACCATCAAAGCAACATTTAAACATACCAGAACATAAGGACAGTCCCACAACAAGCAAAATAATCGCAAAGATATGAAACCCTAACTACCCTTACCTTATCAAAAGCTACTGTGAGGGATTTTGGCACGACCAGAAAATGCACCACAACTCCTAAAACAGTTTTTTCAATTTGGAAATACCTACACCAGAACGAAGACGGGTTACTACCATGAACCCTAGCAGGAACCGCGAAAAATAAGCCAGAGAGTAGAAAGTATGGGTCGAGAATCAACTTACATGGGATAGAAAATGGAGCTAATGTGACAGGATTTGCTTACTGTAGAAAATTGGTTCATGGAAATCTGAGATGATGAACTCAAAATATAGATGTAATGCATGAAATGAAATTAGACCAACTCTTAAAGTGACTAGCTGAAACTGCAAAGTGACTAGTTGAAACTGCAAAGTAACAGCAAGTGGAATTGATGCATGACAGCCCAATCTTAAAATATAATACTGATACCAGTAAATTATTATGCAAATGATTCAAACAAACTTACAATGGTGTTTATGAATGGATGATGCAGCTGGACAATTGAGCTATCAACAGACAGCAATTGAAAGTTAACCATTGATTATACATGATAGCAACATCACATATTAGAATAATGAATCAAATGGTGAATATAAAGCTTAAGCAACTACTCTATAACACTCCTAAAATGAGTATTTAAAACTGAAACAAGCCTAATACACTAGAATTACATAGAAATAACAACTAAAAAATATTAATTTCATCTACTAAAGAACTATAGTAGGTATTTATTGTTAGTTTTGAAATGGTTGAAAAGCCAAGAAGGGGGGTTGAATTGGCTAGTTAAAAATTTAGGCTATCTTTGCAAGCTAAAAACCACCTTTAATTGAATCAAATAGATAACCAAGTTAGGATGTAAAAGGTGTTGGACAATATACTTTCAGTCGATAAAAAACAGAGTTAACAAATTGATTGTACTAAACAGATTTTGTTCTAGTATAATCAATCGATTGAAATAGGAAAACAGTCAACTAAAATACTGGAAAAAATACAGAAATGCAGATTTGAGATTTAAACCAGAAACAATGCACAAGAATCATCAAGACAGGTTCTAAATGATTATGCAAACATGTTCAATGCTATAAATGTCATGAAAACATGCAAGATCATGAAAAAGATTATTAAAGCACAAGTTCTTTAAACTTTAAAATGAAAATGCATGAGAGAAAGGTTAGAGGAGAGAGGACACCACAAGATTTTTATACTGGTTCACTCAAACCTGAGCTACATCCAATTTGTCAAGGGAGTCTGAGTTTAACTTTGCACTAATTCAAAACATTTACAAAGTATCCACCCTTACACTTCCAAAATATGCAAAAACACCACAAAAGACTCTTGAATCACAGAAGAATCACACCAGCACAGCAAGAACCCTCTTGCAGAACTGGAAAACCAGCAGGCACACACACAAAGCTTGAGAAAGATCAAACCTCGGTGGTATAACAGCTCAGCCTACCACAATCCACTTTCTCCAAGCCAAAAGCTCTAAGAATTGATCCAAGATCAATCTTCAACTGCTGCAAACTGTATGATCACGAAGGAGAGAGTTTCCACAAGTTTCAAGAATAAAATCATGTGTTAGTTTCGAAATCGTTGAAAAGCCAAGAAGGGGGGTTGAATTGGCTAGTTAAAAATTTAGGCTATCTTTGCAAGCTAAAAACCACCTTTAATTGAATGAAATAGATCACCAAGTTAGAATGCAAACAGTAATAAATTGTACACTTTCAATCGATCAAAAACAGAGTTAACATATTGATTTTATTAAACAGATTCTATTCTGGTATAATCCATCGATTGAAACAGAAAAATAGTCGACTAAAATACTGGGAACAATGCAGAAATGCGAATTTGAATTTTAAACCATAAATAATGCTCAAGAAGGATCAAGACCAGTTCCAAATGATTATACAAACATGCTCACTACTGCAGATGCCATGAAAACATGCAAGAACATGAAAAAGATGATTAAAGCACAAGTTCTTTAAACTTTAAAAAGAAAATGCAAGAGAGAAAGGTTAGAGAAGAGAGGACACCACGAGATTTTTATACTGGTTCACTCAAACCTGAGCTACATCCAGTTTGTCAAGGCAACCTTAGCTTGACTTTGCACTATTTCAAAAGTTTTACAAAGTATCCACCCTTACACTTCCAAAATATGCAAAAACACCACAAAAGACTCTTGAATCACACAAAAATCACACCAACACAGCAAGAACCCTCTTGCAGACTTGGAAAACCACCAGGCACACACACAAAGCTTGAGAAAGATCAAACCTTAGTGGTAGCACAACCCAGCCTACCACAAACCACTTTCTCCAAGCTTCAAACCAAGCCAAAAGCTCCAAGAATTGATCCAAGATCAATCTTCAATAGCTGCAACACGTATGATCACGAAGGAGAGAGTTTCCACGAGTTTTCAGAACAAATTCGTGCTCTAAAATGATCAACTTTTTTCTCTTTTGAAAATCACCGCTTAAGTAGTCAAACTGTTACGAAATTCAACTGGTTGATTTCACTTGACTTAAGTGAAATCAGTCGAATAAAAACTAAATCAACTGATTGAATTTGTTGCAATTGAAGACTACTGCAGTCAACCTTTTAACCTATTAAAAAGTCATTCAACAGATTAAAAGATACATTTTAACTTGTTGAAAAACCATTCAACAGATTAAAAACACAATAAAGACCAAACTACATCCAATTAATGCTATAAGGTCTACAACATGAATTACAAACTACAAATACAGTTTCTTAATGATGTAACTACATGGAGAGCACACGTTACAGCCTTGATCACCATGGATATCATCATATCCCCTTTCCTTCATCAATGTAGGCTTCATTCCAATGGTAATGGCTTCAAGATAGTTCAAAAGAGCTTCATTCAATCTTCATCAAATCTTCAAGAAGCAAACCATATTGGCTTCTCATGTTAACAATCTCCCCCTGATTTGATGAAGCCAACCTCTATTTCCTTTCATCCATCTTCTTCTATCTCTCATTGCAAAATTCTTCCATTTGTTGGATACCAATTGATGAAGTAAAACCTTAGCTTGAAGCTTGTGAACTTGAAAAACATTTTACAGTAGCAATACACACAAGCTAGCAAGTATACAAATGTGATCATGCTCCCCTTATCAATAATATGGGTTCAAATTCAGATTTGATTATTGATTCCAATTTTAATGCTTAGTTTAATGTGATCAATTATCCATTTTCCAATTTTTCTAATTTTTCTCCCCCTTTGGATTCATCAAATAGAACAAATGCATAAAGATAACAAGCATTGCATATTATTTGATTAATACTGGAAGGGAATACAACCAACAAAAACTGAAAACATAAAACAGATGCATAAAGCTGATACAATTAGCCGACTAAAATGAAAAACAACCAACTGAAACAGACAAAACTCAAACTGAAAAATCACAAACACAAGGATGCAATGCATGATCCTAAACAACCACCACACTCAATCATCCTGAGGATCATTTATGGTCTCGAATGAGTGGAGCATATCATGGATATTAGGAATTTGGCCATCCAATGCATTGAACCTCTCATTGCAATAGTTGTCATGTTCATGTTGGGACACATTGAGCTCATGCATTTGGTAAGGATTTTTGTGACAATCATACCAAGTAACCTTTGATCCACCTTGAGACCAACAACATGGAAGTGTTTGATTTCAACAATAGGATTTCTCAAGCATTGGCCATAGTATTGCATCTTGTTGAATTCTGGAACAGCCCTAGTTTCACCTTTTCTCACTTGCACACCCATTGGTTTGAGTCCAACCACATCTTTCCAAGCTCTCTTGTTGATCTCCATTTGAACACCCTTGATGTTGGACTGTAGGACATCATTTTTGAACTCCAAGTTGGTGAAAAACACCTTCACCAAGTCTGGATAGATTTTCCCTGAAAGTTCAAGGAAGGACTTCAACTTTTGATCCTTTAGTTGTTGGAAAAGGCTCTCAAAGCCTTCAGCCCTTAGCCATGAGAACCTCAGCACCTTAGGAATGTTGATCTGCTTCCTATTCATCTCAATAAGGAACACTTGAATGTTGTCCTCATGATTCTCAAACCATGCTTCAATTCTTCCATGGCTTTCATGATTTGGAGACCTTGGGGTAGGAGGAGTGGAGTGCTCATCATCAGATTGGATAGCTCTTTGGGAACGACGAGGCATGATGAGTGTTGGTATGGCTGTTTCTAAGAGATGTATGATGCAAATGCAGCAATACAAGTGCAATATTATAATTCAACAAGCTGATTTTTAGAAACAGTTGATTAAATGGTGCAGATTTTTCTAATTAATTCATTTTAGGTTACCCAAATCAATTTAATGCAGTCCAAAACAGTATCTCATGCATTCATGATGTTTTCAATGTGTTTTTATGAGTGAATCAATCAGTTCAGATCATATGAGCTGCATGCACATTGGAATTGTACACTAGAATGCTTTTTGGTCAAACAAATCAGTAAAAGTAACACATAGCTGATGAAATGGCCAGTTAGGAGCAGATAGTACCTGACAAAAAAATGCTTTCTTTGATTTGGTCAGCTTAACAATTCAATTCGTGAGTAAATGCACAGTTTAAGTAAAATCAACACGTTGAAAAACAGAATCAGTTGACTAAAACAACATCAGAGCATTAGAGATTAAAAATAGAGTCGGGTTAAGTGAAAATCAATCAATTGAAAATCGTGATATTTAACTTCATTTTTCCATATTCATTTTTAATGAAATCAGCATACTGAATTGTGAAAAGAGTAGATTAAAAATCATAGCAGATCAATTTTTCACCATTCAGTGGCAGTTTAAGTGAAATAAACATATTGAAAACAAAATCAACAGGTTGACAGATCATGAATTATGCAAACAGAGGCAGATTTAAGTGAAATCAACACGTTGAAATGCAAAATCAACAGGTTGACTATGACAGTTTTCAACTTTTGCATACAATAGTAGATTTGTATGAAACCAATGCATGAGTACATAAGATTAACATGCTACAAACACATCAGACCACATTCTTGATGTCTAAAATGCCTAGTTCAGTTCTTAGCTTGTTAAACCTATCTCTAGCTAATGGTTTTGTAAACAAATCCGTCAATTGATTTTCAGTTTAACAAATTTGATTTCACAATCTACCTTTTAAACATGATCACGAATGAAATGATGCCTAATCTCTATATGTTTGGTTTTAGAATGTTGTATTGGATTCTTGGTTAAGTTGATTGCACTAGTATTATCACAATATAAAGGTACCTTGCTTAGCCTTACACCATAGTCCAAAAGTTGATGTTTCAACCATATGATTTGTGCACAACGATGTCCAACAGCACTATATTCAGCTTCAGCTGTGGAAAGTGCCACACAAACTTGCTTTTTGCTATTCCATGAGATTAGACATGATCCAAGCAAATGGCAAGTACCACTTATGCTTTTCCTATCTAATTTGCACTCTACATAGTCTGAATCTGAAAAGCCACTAAAAGATATGTTAGAATCACATGGATACCATAAACCAACATTGGTTGTTCCTTTAAGGTACTTTAGAATCCTTTTTGCAGCCTTAAAGTGTGATTCCTTTGGATTTGCTTGAAATCTAGCACATAAGCAT
>Ga0214543_1012875_pt1 | contig 10847 bp, 5 predicted proteins | sample CNSS2metaG_FD_160094 | JGI IMG/M metagenome (GOLD analysis project Ga0214543, IMG submission 160094) | Root nodule microbial communities from cowpea collected in UCLA plant growth center, Los Angeles, California, USA - CNSS2 | ecosystem: Host-associated > Plants > Roots > Nodule | place: USA...
AGAGTCGAAGTAGAAGGGGTTATTTTGTCCTCTTGGTTCCGACTCTTCTTGGCTCTCTTGGTGCTCCCGGTGTACAATGCCGAAGGAGACAGAAAGTGATGCCAGGAAAAGAACTCCCAGCAACAGCGAAACCCTTGCTCTCAGCATAGTGTAGTAGTATTGAATATAAGTTGGGTGGGGGTATTAGAGTAGTGTAGTACTCTTGATGGATGATGAATGAAGTGAGGGATGTTAGGGGTATTTATAGGTATTATATAAGAGAGAAGGTCCTTGGAACATGCATGGAGATTTGGGCATGGGATGACACGCATATGCAGAAGTTGACGTGTGTAGAAGTGAAGAAATTGAGGTGGCGGAAGAGAATGAATAGGTATAGATGTGGTTGTGGTGATGATGGAAGTAGGCTCAGTAGCATATTGGCTGTGTGTGGAGTAAAAAACAAGAAGTGTATTAGGTGTTTGGGTTGAGAAGGTGAGACTTGAAGTGGATTTTGAGTACGTGTTGGTGTGCATGGCATTTTGTCATACACGTACGCCGCATCTTGATCAGCCAAGGGTGTGATTGAAACGAGGTGCGGTTGCCTTTGTCTCTATTTTGTGAACTTGGACATGGTTTTTGAAAGGATACAGTGGTTTTTTCTTTTTTTTTGTTGTCTTTGCATCAGTCTCATTTCTTTGGATTTTTCTTGCCATGCAACCATATGATCCAAGGGAAGAATTTACTGGATTGTGTTATACGTGGCTCAGTACACTGAATTGACAGTAACTCAAGCCGTTGAAATCATTCATATACAAATAGACGAACGCGAGTACGAGGTAAGCACAATGATTATTCGCTGTTAAAAAATAATCATCATTGATCAAATATTTATATACTTGCCAGATAAAAAAAAAAAAAAAAGTGGAGAAAAATTATAAATTTTAGTTGTTAATTTTTAAAGCTAGACCGTATTAATCTAAAATTTAATTTTCGCTGGGCTGCTTTTTTTTTCTTTCATCCTTCAAGACATAAAACTTCAAGACATAAAACTAAAGTTTAGAAATAAAATTTTCACCGGCTCTTTACAAATTTCGTTTTTCTAAAGTTTTAGGAGTTAAAATACAAACCTAATTTTTTTAAATCAAGTTATAAGTGCCGAAATTATCAAGATTGTCAACAAAATAGTTACTTATCAACAATCAGAACCTTAAAATATTTAATGTAGGCAAAACTTCTAATAGCATATATGTTTATATTTGTTAAATATATAGGAAATAAACTATTATTTTCTATTATTTCCTATTGCAGAAGTCCGTCATGGTGAAGACCTAGGGTGACTAACTGTCATACATGGGGCAGCCATGGGCTATTCTTAGGAAATTAAAGGTAATTAATAGTAAATTTTAGATTAACGATAAGCATTGAGCTTGCGCCTTGGTCAGAATAATGAAGCTCAAGGAAGGCCGGGGCTTTCGTCCGGTATGATGAATTCTCAGTTAAAGGGTTTTTAAAGAGAATTACGTTTGTGTTAGGAATATTATATAAGATTAAAGACCTATAATTCTATTGTCTTCAAATTTTGGATTAAAAGTAGTGTCAAATACCTTATATATGTAATACAAATGTCATATATATTAAATAACAATCTCTGGATGACTATAATCCATATGATAAAAAATAGGGTTAAATACGTTTTTGGTCCCTCAAGTTTCAGTGAATTTTGAAATTAATCCATTTTCAAAACTTTATACTAATTTAGTCCTTCATCTTTAGAAATGCGTGGATTTAGTCCTTCTTACCAAATTTTGTTAAGTTGATTTGACATTTTAAACATATTTTATGATAATATTTGAGTTAACATTGAAGCAAAAAATGTGTCAAATGGTGTAAATAATTCAAATATTATCATGAAATGCGCTTGAAACGTCAGATAAACTTAACAAAAATTGGTTAAAAGGACTAAATTCACGCATTTTTAAAAATAAAGGACTAAATTGGTCAAAAATTTTGAAAATGGACTAATTCCAAATTTCACTGAAACTTGAGGACTAAAAACATATTTAACCCTAACAAATATAACTCAACAGTGATATCAGAATCGATGATTTGGAGTGACTAACCTCATAACCATATTAAAAAGAGGTCATCATACACATGAGGGGAGGGGGAATATATATATCATATGAAAAAAAAATGAAAAAAAAAACTCACCTTGAGAAGAAATTTTTGGAAATAGTTCAAGTGTGAGTCAAAGCCCGACATTAGATAAAAAAACAAAATTAAACATATATAAGATTAAAGACCTATAATCACATTGCCTTAAAATTTTGAAGATAAAAATAATGTAAAATATATTATATATATATATATATATATATATATATATATATATATAATGTCTTAAATATAGAATTACAATATCTCAATAACTATAATCTATGTGAAAAATATAACCCAATAATTTGATCCAAGACCAAAGGTCGAAATTGGCCCCAAATGAAAATTAACATCAATATGGGTCGGACGCATATGAATACAATAGATCAATTTGTTACAAGTATTCAAATATTAAAGATTGGCATGAGCAAAATATGAAAGAATAATAATCACAAAAGTGGTGATCCATCTGAAGACCAACCTAATATGGAAGACGGGTTCAAATCTCAGATAATTTTATTTTATTAACAGATTCTGTAATTTAATGGGTGAATTTTTTTTTTAGTATAAGATAACTTTTATTTATATTTTATTATCATTGGAAAATATATGGTTTTGTAACTTAAATAAGTAGAAAAGTAAAACTAAGACTTAAGGACTTGAATATTTTTTCTGACTTACAAGAATTTCTAACTTTGAGTTAGATTATCCCTTTTTCTTTGTTTTTGATTTAAAATTCCAAACTCTTAGATCAGAAAAAAAATAGGAACATGAAAAAATTTATTACTTGTGTACTGTCCTGGTTGTTCGGGTCCAACTTGAATCATGAAGATAGATAAAACATCCCAAAATCAACCTGAAATGTATGAGCTCCGGAATTAGGCCTAAGTTGCCTAAATTTGTTTCTTTACAACTGATATTTTACTAAAAAATATAATCATAGAAGAGAGATTAGATATTTTGTTGATATGTTATTATCTTTACAATTATCTTGTCTATAAATCAAATATTAACTCTCAGGGTCAAGGTTAAGAAGACTTTTTTTTGTGGCCTCAATGATCACATTGGGTCAAGTTCTTTAAATTTTGTCTTCAATAAAAAAACATTTAGTTTTTTTGCCGGAACAACATATAACAAGGTTATATTTTTTATATTCTTTTACAGCCATAATAATTTTATTTGTAACTTTTATTTCTTAAGAATTTAAATTGGATTGGAATTTTTTTATTAATTAAGAATAATGAAGATACATAATATATAAATAAAAGTACTTATAAATTTGTTATTTTAAAATTTTAAATTAAAAGTGTCTTTATTTTTATATGAATTTGTTGATTACTTATCAAATTTTCCTAACGGGTGTCTTAAAAAACCTTAACAATGTGGTATTGGATCATGATTTGTCATATAATAACTCAAACAAATATGCTATAAAAAAAATTCAAAGGTAAATATAAATGAGTAAGATGATAATATATAAATATAAAAAAAAACATAAATATATCTTAAAATTTTGATTTAAAAGTAATTTTCATATTCCCTATTTAAAATATGCATCATTATTTATCATTACTTCCTCTTTATATTACATCAATAAATTACAAATATGTAGATTCACTATACGCTAATTTATAATACTGAAAATTCCATCCTTAATTCATGCGATATATTTTCTATTTCCTATTTAAAGAAATAGATAATCAAGATATATGTATGCTAAAAAAAAAAAGCAAGATCCACGTAATAGTTGAAAAATATATCAATTTTCTAGGTTTTCTCTACTAAATTAGTATAATTTATTTTTAAATTTATTATAGGTATGAGTAAGTTGTATCACCTTAACACGACCTCATTATAAAAAAGTTGTGTTTGAATGACACAATTTTAATTTAAATCTTTAAGCTGAAATTATAAGAATGTGACAAAGTTCATTTTAGCATATTTTAACTAAAATTGTGTAAGGGTGATACAACCAACTCAAAATTTTATGAATTAAACTTGAGCTACCTTAACATGATTTCAGCTTTAAAAATGTTCTAAATAAAGTTATTTCATCTTGACATGACTTATGCAAAATGAAGTCGTGTCACCTTAATACGACTTATCCATATCCATAATTTATTTAAAAGTTGTTCATTTTAATAAATTTTAAAAAATTACATTAATGTAAAAAAGAAAAAAAAAAGTCACTTTTTGGCTCAATATTTGGTAACAAAACTCTAAACTTCAGGTACTATACCGTCTAAAGAATAATCGACTTTAACATTTCAATTTCAACCTGATAAAAATTTGTCATAAAATGACGAGATTCGTTAAAGATTTGTCATGCATTGAGATGACTTTCAAGGAATTATGCCGAGTTATGAAGAAAAGATATGATATCAGAAAACTATTACATGATCCTCATAGCGTTTGTGAGCTAAACAATGAAACTGAACATCAAGATTTCAACCAACGGCCAATGTAATTAATATTTCGTTATTATTTTGATATTGTCATTTTAATATTTTTGGATTATTTTGTTATTATCTTTGTAATATTTGATTATTATTTTTGTAGTTGCACTATTCTTTTGTTTGAGGAATATAAACAATTTGTAATTATTTTTTATCTATAAATAATATGTAAACTTCCATGATCAAGGAACAAAAATATTTATGCTTGAGTGCTCACTATTTCATTTTAGGTCAAGAGAGTTTTTCATTTTTTTTTTTTGATAAGCTTTTCTTGGTAACAGATACATAGTAATTTTAAACTTATTTACTAGTGAAAATTAAATATGTTTGAAAACAGAAACGTAATAAATTAAGAAGGAATATTTTAAAACTGTTGGATGTTCTTTTTGTTTAAATTTCAAGTATTTGTCATGTTCATATACATGAATTTTGGTAATAATTTTTCTCTCAAATATATATTTTATAAATTTAAATAATAAGAAGAAAATGAAAAATGTTTATAATTTACAAAAATTCATGGACAGGAGATTATAAATAAAGTGTCTTTTTCACGTTGATCCAGATATGTCGGAGTTGTTTACATGGCTTTGTTTGTTATTTTTTATGGATTTTACTGTTTACAAAGAAATAGAAATGATGGATTTGTGCTTTAAGTGGTGTTCTTTTCAATTGTTTTCTGAACGAGGCAAGGAGCGGAATAGAGAGATTTTAACTTTTTTCCATCTCGCATGTGCCAAAGAAATTTGGAGTGATTTATTTACATTTACAATAATACCCTTGTTCTTACATAAATGTAAATTTCAGTTCACCATGCTTATGCTTTTGGTTTTACTATTTACTTTTTCTTTTTGTTCACATAAAACTGCAACGTGTGGCCATTATTTCTATCCAAAAAGAAGTTCTAATTTGACCAAAAGAATTTAATTTTTATGAAAATAAAATAACTAATTATTAATTATTATTATTATTATTATATTAATAATATTAAATAATGTTAATAATAACAATAATCATAATTAATATTATTAATAAATATCATTAATACTTTAATTATCACAAAAAAAAAAATCAAAACTAATAATAACATATCTAATTATCATTTTATAATACTTTTAACATCAAGGACAATTTGGTAATCTAACTTTTTTCATCAATTAAATCTTATTTTTTATTAGTCACATCTATCAAATATTTCACAAATTTTCAAAAAATTTATTCTCAAATTCATTCCACTGTCACTTCCAAATCCCTTAAAAAGAACAACATAATCTTCACCTTCAAATTCACTCAAATCAATCATTTCTCTCTCCCTTAAATCCTTTCACTCAAAAGAACACAACCTTATATTCTGTAGCCACCTCTCCCTTCTTGCTGCTTGGTTGCACCTTGAAAATGTCCGCTCAAGATTTTTCCATTTTTTGTTGTAATCTCTCGTTTCATGCTCTTCCCAACTCAGAAGAAGCCTTGTTGCGACTTTTGCAACAATATTTTTTCCTTTTATTGCACGAAAATGTTAGGAATCTAAGTGTGAGTCTAAGTCCCACATTGGTTAGAAATGAGAAAGTAGAGCATTATATAAGAATAAAGACTCATAAATCTATTGCTTTAAGGTTTTGGGTTGAGAGTGGTGTCAATGTCTTATATGGTTGGACTCAGGTCTCATTGATGTTTGTATCTCCCCAATAAAACTCTCTGTAAACCTATCAGACAACACTTATTTTTTTAAGGTGTTATACATTTTTCTCAAATTTTCAGAAATCAACTTTACCTATACATGTTGCTTCCTCACCCACACCACTACTCCCCCTCCATCACATTCTATTCATCCACCTCCCTAACTTCCTTCTAATTTCCCCTTCCTATTTATATATAGATTGTATGCATTATATTAGATTAAAAGTGTGTACCACTTAAAATATGAGAATTTTGCATTGAAAATTTTATTTATAATCCAGACTCATACTTTAATATTTGTGTTACATATTCTTCGATATTTCTTCCCGTTTGATTTCCTTTTCTAAAGATAATATTATTTCTTTGATTCTATATATTTCATATATAATTCTAATTCTCACTCATACACATATTTACATCATGTTTTTTTCTCCATAAAGTTGCGCTAAGCTGTAGTTTTTTGGAAGGGATATATGGCAATGTGTTGCCACTGAAATCACAACGGAAAAAAAAAACTTTTTGAAGAAGTCATCATCATATTTGATTAGAGCCATTTTGAAAACCATTATTTTTTTAATATATTATTATGTCCGTGCTGTAAGAGAGTTATGTTTTATTAAAGATGCAAAATTAATGTAAAAGCTTTTCATATTTAATTTTCACCTAAAATAAAAAGAATTCGTGTAAAAAATAATTTATTTAATATACATGTAAAAAGTAATTTAATTACTTATCTTTTATAGTGTGAAAATATTGATGAAATTATTTATTTTGACCCATTATTGATGTTTGTTACAAGATTTGTGAGAGTTGATATTCTATAGTTTTAAAGTTTAATTAAACAATATTATGGTTGGGTACTATTTTGTTTCATTAAATATAAAAAAAATTTACATACATTTTATCTCTATTATTTTAGAGTCTCTCTTTCATTTTAGAAAAGTTAAATTAATAATAAAAATATTGTCAATTGTTGCGTCAAAAATATATTTTCCATTAAAATATTTTCCAATATATTTTTAGTGATTTGTTACCTACCACCCAACCATAACAAATTAACTAAGCCAAAAGCAGATATTTGAAGAACTCAAAACGCAAACATCTTTTATATGCTCGATTTGCTTAGCAGAAAACAGAGTTAACATAAAACATTTTTTTCCCTATGCATAAAACACGTTATTTACTAATGGGTTTCTTCATCTTTTTCCATTGCGGTTTTTCCATCTTTTCATGTAACTCTTTTCTCGTTGCATATGATTTTCTTTCCTTTTTCTTTTTGTTGAAATCTCCTATGATTGGAGATACTAAAATTGCGCCTTGATTATTAATCACACCTTTAATCGTGTAAATAGAATGATTTTGTGTGTGATACTATTCAAAGGAAGAGAGCAAGACAAACTTTATCAGATAAATTAAACTAATTTAATTGAATTGTTAAGGTTTTATTGTTGAATTTTAAAAAAAATGTATGAATGTTTTCTTTATATGTTTGTTAAAATTTGGGAATAATACATATGAGAGGGATGATTTGATACGTGAAATTATAGAATGGGATAAGAAACTGTTATTTTGGATAGATGAATTGTTGTTTGTACTATTTTTTTTTTCTTAATGGAGTGAGTATGAATGTGATTATATAAAGATTCACTTCCGATAAAAATTGATAGCTAAGTGTGTTTGATAATGTATTAGTATGAAATATTATAATTATGAGAAAGAAATATGTGTGACTTTAATGTTATTATGGTAAAACAATTGTTTGGATTTGTAGGATTGGAGGTTTTTGGTGTGATATAATAACTTTCCCTTATAAGCCTTAAAGTAATTGAACACTTTAGTTTAAAAGAGATTAAAAACCGGTCAATTTGAAATATCGTTGCAAAAACTATGATATATTTGACTGGATGCTTGTATTACAATAATGTAGTATTGAATGTGGCATTGTATTTGTATTTTTGAGATTTGTCCTAGGTCTATATGATTGTTACAAAGTGTGAATTAGTAGTGTCTTATAATGTTGCTAAATAGTTTCTTTGTATGGTATTTAAGATAATTATGATTGTCTGAATTTATCTTTACTAGTGTATGTGTATATGTAAAGTTTTAGTATGTGTGGTAGTCAAATTAGTATTTCCAAGAGAAAATACATATTTTGGTTGAGTCCAAGTGTATTGAAAGAGAATTCCGAGAATGAGACTATTCTGACTCAACTAGTATCTCACTCACATATAGAGTCAGAGATCTAGGTGGTGTGAGTCGAAGGAAGTTTCACATGAAAGATATTATGATATGAAAGAGGATCATTTTAGGAAACCAATGGGTGGAGTTAACTTGTTATGGCTTGGTTGGGGACAGTTTTGAGTGTTGGAACATCATGGGAGGAGTTGGAAGCAAGCATGACAGGTGCAGCGTTTACTATTCTTTCGAAAACAGGGTCTAGATTTATTTAGTTGTTTGAACCATTTTTGGGCTGAGATATGAAGTTGATACATGATATTTGATTGAATGAACATGAATTGTATGCGTTTTTGTCTACATAATCTTTATTATAAGTTAGTTTTGCTTTTGTATCAAAGTTTTTTTTTAAATGCATTAGGTGAGTTTTCTTTATTGTGGCCATTGACGAGAACCTTGATTGAATGGATAATTGAGTTATGATATAAGAAGAAATGAAACAACATAATTAAAGAACTTTTTTTTTTCGTGTGTCTCTTATTTATTTTCTTATGTGATAATCGTATATATTATTTTTATATATGAGAACTGACGGTGATATTAGTACTAGTGCTTGGCACCGGAAATTGAATGATTGGTATAGTATTATCTTAGATAATTAATTTAACCTTTTGGTAAAACTACATCAAGTTTCTATCGAAATTTATATTTTGAAGTATTTATCAATTTATTTTTAATGTATCTTAAAATATCTCTTATACTCTAAAGACCAAAATAAGAATGGGTTAGAAAAAAAAGTAAGATTTGTAGGAACAAAATTTGCACAATTAAACTTTTGTATGATTAAATTTTATAAGAAATTTATTTTATACAATTACATGTACAACTAACTATTTTAAAAACTTATTGAAAGATTAATAAAATAATACATGAATATTTTATTAATAAAAAGTTAAACTATAAATAATTTCTAATTGTAATGAAAATTAGTTGACACATAATTATTAATGATGCAAGGATGATATGATAAGTAAGCACTATTAAATGTTTCTCTCAATTTGTTAGGTTGTTATGATTGCAAAACAAAACAATGAATTTTTTATAAAAAATTATGAAGCTCCCACACCAATTGGTTTTACCCTATTCCAATAGGTAAATGAAGTAACATTTATTCGTATTTTTGTAGTTGTGGTCATAGTAATAATCTTATTTATAATTATATTATATATATATATATATATATATATATATATATATATATTAATTTTCATTAATTCTAAAAATATTTTTTGTTAAACAAAGTAAATTCTTGTATGAGGTCCTTGTCGTCATAGAATCTTATCAAAATATTATCTTATTAAAATATTATGTAATAATATTTAATTACGGTAACAACATTGAACTATATATCTATTTATTGAACTATATATATCTGTTTATGTGACGATATTTAATTACGGTAACAGCATTGAACTATATATCCTAGTTAATAAAAAACTCTAACTACTCATTTGAAAATTTTATAATGGTGGAAACTCAAGGACTACACAAACTTAACAGATATTCAATTAAAAAATATAAATTTATTAATCATTCAATAGAAAAAAAATTCTATTAGTGGATGTAATATTTCCAAGTGGTTGTTGGGGAAGTATGGTTTAGTGGGGAAGTATGGCAACATTTTGCCGCTTTTAATGTTTTATTGCATGGCAATGCTATTTTGATCTTCAAAAAACTTTTCCTCCAATTTGACATTATTACTTTTTTATAACCATTGGGATGTCAAATGTTTTTTTTTTGTTTAAAAAAAAAAATTCCTTTCCATTATGTCCCCGCCAGCCAACCATCAAATTAGTTTAACAGACAAGAAAGTTAAATAAAACATATTATTTTTTGCAGGAGAATAATGATATTATAATTCCTATATTTTTGTTTTCATTTTTTATTTATATGAGTAATTGATTAATGTATTATTTTTTTATAAAAAAAAAATTAATGATTCACATTCACGTTACATAATAAAAGATGAGAATAAAAAATAGGATTGAAAGTATAATTTTCCTATTCTTTATTATTAGTTTTTTCTTTAATCACTTTTTTATGACCATTGGTTGCCAAATGTTGTGTTTGTTTCCTTTCCATTTAGGTACCCACGAGCCATCCATCAAATTAGCTCAGCAGAAAGCAGAGTTAACATAAAACACAAGCAACTTTATATGCTCGATTTGTTTATTGATATAACAAGTGAGGTGGAGCTCAGTTATTTGTTACATGGTCCGATACATATTTCTACGCTCTCTCTCTCTCTCTCTCTTTGAGCTCTTACACCATACATACATTTAGTTCATTCATACTTATTCACTCTTTCTTCCCTCTTTCTGTTGTTGCTCAGGCTGTGCATCAGTA
>Ga0214543_1012879_pt1 | contig 10840 bp, 3 predicted proteins | sample CNSS2metaG_FD_160094 | JGI IMG/M metagenome (GOLD analysis project Ga0214543, IMG submission 160094) | Root nodule microbial communities from cowpea collected in UCLA plant growth center, Los Angeles, California, USA - CNSS2 | ecosystem: Host-associated > Plants > Roots > Nodule | place: USA...
ATCATACATATAACACATATATATATATAAATAAATATATATATATATATATATATATATATATATATATATAAATATATGTCATAACATAAGCAATTTTATCTGTTTCAGAAATTAAACACCATTATATCAAAATTAAACTACAAAGAATTGCAATTATCTCCATTCAATTTTACGCATAACAGTACTCATAGATTCGTTCTCTGCGTGTCTGTTATATGTATATCGAGTATGAATGTGTGTACCTCGCCGGTGGAGGCGAAACAGCGATGGAGATAGTTCTCGTCCATCCAGTGATGCAAATCGCCGATCCAGACGGTTTTGTTCTCGCCGCTGGATCCGTTCTGATGCTGCTGGTGCGGGACGTGCGGCGGCGCGTACTGGTGGTGATGGAAAGACATGTACGGCGGCGGCGCGTAGTGCTGCGGAGGCAGCATGTGGTGCGGCATTACCACGGCCGCTGGATACTGCAACGGGAGCCACTGCTGCGGCCGCGCCATCGCCGGAGACCCCGCCGGCTGCCGCGGAACATTCTGTTCCGTCGACTGCGACTGCGACTGCGACTGCGACTGCAACGAGGAATCGGAACCGTTGGACTGATGCATCCTAAATCGACGAATGAAAAAAACCAATCAATCGATAAAATCAATAAACGGTGACCGAACACTTCCTCTTTCTCTCTCGCTCGCTCTCACTCTCTGTCTATTTTTTCTATAAATGGATGTGAGTGAAGTGTCGAAGGCCAAATATGGAATAAGCTAAAAACGGAAAAAAGGAGAAGAAACGAGCGAGGGTGGTTTCTAGAGAGAGAAACAACGAATCTGGAATTCCGAGGAGAGAGAGAAGACGAAGAAGAAGAGAGAAGTGGGCGCGGCACGGAAGGGTATAAGAGGATGAAGAATTCTTATTCCTGGGTTGGCTTCGTATACGCGGCTCTCGTTTTCCCCGTTCGATCACTCCACTGGGTTTGATGCCAGCCGTTGGATCTAATTACGAGGGATTTGGAATGCAACACTGTTATGCTTTCTCTTCTATCTCATTCCGTGCCGCCGCCACCTTTCCTTCTTTCCCTAATTAACTCTTCTCTCTTCGGATATTTATTTCCTCTTTTTTCCATCTCTTATCCAACATCTTATCATTTTTATCCAAACTTATATTTCTTTAAATTAATATAATATATATATATAGCTACATTGCAATTTCCGTTGCTTTTAATCTTTTGTAGCAAGAAAATCAAAACTAAATTATAGACGAATTTTAAAATTCATATTCATAATTTTAGCCTCGAATTTTAATTCCGTATACAGTTATTTATTTTATCATCGTATTTTAATTAACTAAATTATTCTAATATATATTTAAAATAATAGTGTAGGTTTAGGAAAAGGTTAAACCAAAATAATATAACACAAAACTGTATTCTTTTCTTGAAAGGAATAAAATATGAAAAAAAAAGTTAAAAAAATACATGTTGTATAAAAATTGTTAATATTAGATTAAAAGGACATCAAATGCAGCTTAATTAATTTTTACCTATAACTATATGCGAAAGATATAACTTTCATATCTTTACCTATATATTTGATCCTGTTTAACACGCGACGTCAAATCCCTTTCTATCCTCTGAATTTAAATTTAAATCGCTTGAGTAATATCTTAAATTTAAATAAAATAATATGAAATAAATATGTATTAATATTAATTTTAAAAATTAAGACATCATCATAAACAAATTGGTTAAAATATATAGATTCATTAATTAGATAATAATGTCGTTTCGGTTGTCTTTTCTTTGACATAAAAAAAATTGCATCTAAATTTGTTTTTACTGTTTTTTGTTATCTTTAGTACTGCATCTGGTGTCAGTGTTGTTAACGTTCAGACATATTCACCTAAGGTCAATGTTTTTTCTGTTAAGCTTGCATGAATTATATGCATACATAATGGTCAGAGTTTTGTTGTTATTCTAATACATATTTACAGAAGAAGATTTATATCGATCATTATTCCAATTTCACAAAATTTATAATGTTTAAGAAAAGGTTACTAATTATTGTGAGACACTAATTTAAATTATTATTCTCTTGGATTTAAATTAAATAGTGATTATTTAAATATCTTCTGAGTTATAGTTTCAAAAAAATCTTATATACTTTTCATCATATAAAGTAGTTACATAATAACATATAGATTTTATAATTTAGTTAAATTCAGTCTTCACTAATTTAACAAAAAGTATATTAAGAATTAAATTTTTTGTAAAAATATGTGTAATTTTCATAAATGAATCAGTTTTAACAAAAAAAATAATTATTTAAACATAATTTAATCTTATTACTTTTTGATATTATTTAGTTTATAATTGTGTGTGTGATATATACGTAGAGAAAACGAGATGGCCAGAAACCAACACTTAAATATCATTGTCGAAAAAAAAAATTCAACATTGTATTTATTATATTCAGTGATTAAAAGCATATTAAATACGTATATGTAAATAATACTAATTGGGTGCATAAATATTATATTAAATATGATAAGTAATATTATTTAGTAATCATATAAATAGTATATCAACAAAGTGTTAGCGTCATTTGACTATATAAAATTAATAAATTTTAAAAATATAAAAATATCATCATTATTTATAAAATAAAGCTAATAATAGAAAAAAATAGAAAAAAATAATTGATAATAAAAAAATAGGAAACAATGTTTTTGTATGTATTATTGATAAGAAAAGTCTCATTTATATACAAAATTGCAAATTCAATAATTAACATAAATATTTATTTTAATCATATATCATCATTTCATATCAATCTTATGAGTAAGTATTATATCAACCATGTTAATATCTACAAATATATAAATATTTATTAATCATTTGAATCATATAAATAATTATTATATCAATTATATGAGTAACTTCTATCAAATTAATAGACGACTATTGATTTATAAGAATTGTTTGTCGATTAAAGTTATATTTACATGTTGTAACAATAGAAGAGATTATGTTTGGATGAGAAACTTCACTTAAAAAAAACATATAAATTAGTCACGATTAAACAAAAGTTTAATTGAGATTCAAGTTTTCCAAAATTTTAATATTTTAAGTTAATTTTTATTATATTTTCAATTAATCTTTCATTAGATTTTTTAGATCAAATATTCAAAAATCTTATTTTTTTTTCAATTGATTTTTTTATGTTTAATTTTTCTTTTAACATAATCGTGTCATGATTATTTTATTTATTTGTCTCCACATGTTAAGGTAACGTGAAGTTATATTTTTAATGTAAAAATAATATGGTAGATACTGTGACTTTTATTATTTTCTTTACAATGTTAAATGAAAGAAAGGGTCACACCAATGACGATGACAATTATAGTTTTTTGTCACCACAAAAATAATGAGAACAATAAAAAAATTGTCGGTTTACATTAACCCAAAATTAATTAAAGAATATAAAAATGTTAAGTATTCAACAAGCAAATAAAATTTAATAGGGACTTATATGAAAATAACAAAAAATTATCAATTACTATAAACTTAATTAATCACAAAACAATATTGTTTATGTAAAATACAAAATGGTTTTTATTATTTTTATTGAAGAGTTGAATAATAAAGAATCATCATGGTCACCTACATTAATGGTGGTGAAGCTCAGAATCACTTAATCTTGTAGGTGATGACATGATCATCTCATTATCAACATGATATTAATTAAAATAATAAAATTCATTTATTTTATATTAATCATGATTAATGTTATTTATAAAATTTGATATTTCTCAGCACGTATGGACAAAGAGAAAAAAAATTATGGGACGAATATAGAAATTATAAATACTCAATAAACCAAAAAAATTAATAAAGATCGAATACGAAAAAAGAAAGATATATTAAATATATTTGTAAAATATATTAAATGTATATGTATTTTGTAAACTCATATATTAATATTAAATTAAATACATATGTGAAGATGATATTAAATAAGGAATACAATAAATAACACTATTTATTAATTTAATTATGTTTATGCGTTGTAGTAATTATATTTATTAAATAGTATAGTTTTCAATGTATAAGTCAATAATAAAAGAAGTAATATTGAATAAGTATTTATTAATATTTTAGAATAAGTTATATTTCTTAAAAACTATATTTAATAATATTATTGATTTTAATTGAATTTTAATTTTAATTAATGAATAATAATATTATTTAATATTTATATAAAATATTATATTAAGGGTAAATAATTATATTTTCTTGTATTTTTTTTTATATTTTTACTCGAAATATTTAGTTCTCATCTCTTCCATTGGAATTGTTTTTACGGGGACCAAAGATCTATGATAGAAGAAAAATATTTTATTAATAATCTAAAGTTGGAAAAATATATTTACCATATTGATTTTGTATTACTAGAGCTTACGTTTACTTAATTGCTAATCTTTTTAGTTACGTTCAAGGTTAAAAAAATGTGTATGATAAATATTTTATGGATTTGATTGATAGTCTTTTCAGTCATGCTCGATTCTAAGATATTATGTATTTGCATTTTGTTGAGGTGATTTATGAATTTTTTGGTTCACACTTAAAATTGGAAAATAAATCATTTTGTCAATGTTTTTGTTATTTTAATATAAAAAAAGTGTTGTGCTAAATTATATAAGATTTTTTAGAGGTGTATTTTTTTAGATTTAGTTTTAGTACTTTCATTGTTAAAAAAGTTGTAAGCTAACAAAATAAAATGAAAATTATTTTCTATAATGTCTTGCACTACGAAACTTATTATTCCATTTTATTGTATAGGATCGAAACTAAAATCTCATTCCATATTTTTAAATTGTTAAATGTTTAAAATTTTGAGATTACGAAATGAAAAGAGGGGCGCAAATAGGAAAACCTGGTCCAGTCTGAACGTATAACATAGATCAATTAACTACAGAGAAAAAAAAGCCCAACACAACTCCATAAGTTTTGTCAATGTTTTTGTTATTTTAATATAAAAAAAGTGTTTTGCTAAATTATATAAGATTTTTTAGAGGTGTATTTTTTTAGATTTAGTTTTAGTACTTTCATTGTTAAAAAAGTTGTAAGCTAACAAAATAAAATGAAAACTATTTTCTATAATGTCTTGCACTACGAAACTTATTATTCCATTTTATTGTATAGGATCGAAACTAAAATCTCATTCCATATTTTTAAATTGTTAAATGTTTAAAATTTTGAGATTACGAAATGAAAAGATGGGCGCAAATAGGAAAACCTGGTCCAGTCTGAACGTATAACATAGATCAATTAACTACAGAGAAAAAAAAGCCCAACACAACTCCATAAGACGTGAAGGTCCAGAGAAACAAAAACCACGTGCGTAGCCTTCAGTCCAATCAAAACAGTGAAAGTTACGAAAAAATAATCAAGTCTACTTAATTTATATTTATAACTATAGTTAAAGTATATAATAAAATTGATATATATATATAGGTAATTAAATTGTTTAGTAGGACATATATAGCTTGTTGACTTAATTAAGTTTAGAATATTAATGAATGTTGCATAAAAATAAGTTATGTAAATAGGTTTTGAGAATAGATCCAACTTTTGATATAGATTATAGAAACATTAAAAATTATCTTACCACAAATCAGCCTCGAGCTCAGAAATTATAATATATATCAGTGTAAAAGTGTTAAAGTCTATTTTCACTTCATCTGGTTTTTCTTTTAATATTCTAATAATGAAAAATCTAAAAGAAGAACAATAACAAATTTAAAGAGTTTTTTTTTTTTTAAAAACTTAAATTTTATTATTTTGCTTATTATTATTATTTTACGTTTAATTGGATTGGAACACGGCAATTATATATTTGTACTAAAAAAATTACAATAAAATGTTATACAAGCTATTAAATTGTATCTAAATAATTTCAAATTATAAATATCTACCAACAAGGACATTTGAAGTTATTTTGATGGGAACTTTTTAGCTTTACGAAACTGTGTTGGGACTATTACCCACGTGTATCTTCAATTACTTTTGTTTTCTTTTTCATCTTTAATAGTCTATTATTATAAAAGCATCTTTATAAAGTTCAATCTTGCGGCTGAAACTGCACCAAGAAGTGGGAACACAATATTAAACTAACACATCACATATGTTATGTTTACATAAATATTCAGCTGAGAAGACCTATATATAGCAGCAACACTACTGCTTTTCCAAACAATAGGGACATAATTTACATAGTACACACACAAAGCATCGAAACTACATCTTCTGTGACATGACTAATATTCATCAGCCACATTAATTGCATAATAATAAATACTGCAATATTAATATAAATGCATGAACATTATATATATAATATAATATTAATAATTTTATATATGCAGGAGAATAATGATATATATACTCCTATGGCCTTGGGGCACCATTGTTAGAAGCTTGCTTTGGTGTAGGGGAAGAATGACCAGCTCCAGGGCTGTGACCAGGATCCGTTGGTCGGAAATCATCGATCCAGTTGTCGGATCCACCAGCATTATTCGGAGAATCTAAGGTTCTTGTTCTCGCTGTTGCGGCGTTTTCGATCATGCGGCGCCGCCACAGGAGATTAATGTTGTCTTCCACTGCACCCATTTCGTACACGTGCTCCTTTTTCAGTGCCCTCGCCTTAGCTGAAGCAATTCCATTCAGGAAAACCAAGCATAGAAGAACATAAGTGATCATGAACACGTGCTTCAAATTGGCCATTGAGCTGTGAAAAGAGTGAGAGAGGTTCTGTTGTAGAGTTATTTTAGATTCGAATTGGTTGCAAAATGTTGTGTGTGAGGGTCTTTATTTATAGGCCATTAAGGTTTCCGTATATTATTGTTGTTAATATTAATTAGTTATCTTTTTTTTTTTTTTATTTTGAACGTAGGAAATATACGGTGAGAGAATATTCATAATGGTGGTGAATGTAAACTTGTACATCATTATGTTCCCTCAAGATTCTTTCTCTTTAGCAATGGCGAATCTTCTAACTTGAGACCACAGTTACCCCACTTTTTTGCGTATTCAATTCAATCTATTTACATTATTCGATTCAAGTTTACTTCTTGTTCAAACTATCAAATTATGTGAAATACTGTGTATGTTCACAAATATAATTTATATAAAAATTTTGAATATATATAATTTTTTGAAAGTGTAATTTTTTAAATATGTAATAGCAGTTCGCGTTGATAAAATTTTCAAACATTAATATATAACCTTCAAATAAATAAAGAAATATAATTTAAGCCTATATAATAATTAGGAATGTAAGGAGAATATACTTTAATTGACTGAAAAGTCCAGTAGGTACTTTCTCTTTTGGTGCCACTTTTTAGAGTATCTTCAGTACAACTCTTCCTATTTTGAATATTTCTTTTGCATGACGTGCTCTAATATTTTAGGTATGTCTTGTGCAATTAAGTGGAGTTTGATTCTGTGACCAATCTTTTACAATTAAGTTTAAATTTAAAAAATTAAACATATTTTTAATCTCCATAAAAGAAAAAAGAATTAACGGGAACAAAATAATTTTTTTAAAGATATTTCGTAATAATTTAAAAAATTAGGGGTGCACTTGTCCACCTTCATGTACACATATATCTGCCACGGTAAATTTATATAAGTAAACTTTATAAATCTAATTTAATTTTACAAATATAAGTTAAGTTAACACTCACTTATATATTTTAAGGTTTAATTAGTCACATGGTACTCACTTTCATTTAGATGTGTCAATTTGGTACCTACTTTTAAAAATGTGTCAATTGAGTTCCAACTTTTGAAAAAATGTCTCAATTGGATCCTTTTCGGTAAATAATTATTAACATCGTTAACAATATTCATATTTAAAATGACTTACAAAATTATGATATTTATATTAAAATTTAGTGGTAAAAGTCATGAATTAAGTTAATGACTTTAGTAATTTTTGTCTGAGAGGGACCTGATTAAGACACTTTTTCAAAAGTTGAGATTAGATTGACACATTTTTAAAAGCGGGGTACTAAACTGACACATGTAAACAAAAATGAGTACCATCCGACTAATTAAACCTATATTTTAATTAATTTTATTTTTAGTCGAAACGAAATTTTCAACCATTAACAAAATTCAATGAATTTGATTCTTAAGTAAGCAATAATGATGAAATCTGAAAAAAAATATAGAAAGTAAATTATAAGAAAGAATACGAAAAATGGATTCACCATGAATAGTGTAGGACATCACTACACACCCCACTATATGGTATGGTCTGATGAGACGTTTCTGGTGGGAGTCCAAGTTGATACTCCAAATTGTTGGCAGCCATAGGAAGATCGGAGACAGTGAGAAGAGAGAGAGTGAAGTTGTGATTGAAAGTAACTATGTCATTCATCACACTTCACGTGTTATTGCCACCCAAGTGAACAAGTGTAGAAATGGAGAAGTGTTAGTGTCCTACACACTTTGAACAAGTTTAATTCAACCTCCATTTTCCAATTTGGCTGGTTAACTATTCAAAATGCTAATCTCATAACCCTCTCTATTATGGTACATCATGTTAGTGCCATCTAATTTCTCTTCCTCCACTCACTCCACTACGAAACCCTACGTCAACAAAACCACAATTCGCACTAGTTTCTAGTAAAATCATGAAGAATCGTGTTCGGAATGTAGTCATTGTTGGAATAGGCGTTCACGTACGTTTAATGTTGAATCGTGATTTAGCTTAATTTGTCTTATTACAAGATATTTAATATCCAGAAAATAAATGTTATCAAACAGAGATAAAATCAATTTATAATATATAAGTGTGATGAAAATCTTATCTTTCAAACTGATTTGGTAAGATTAAGTCAAATTTAAAATTCACTTATTAATCTGGTATTGGACTTATGAATTAAAGTCTATTCCAACTAATAATATTTTAATTATAAATATATCACTTTTTAATATAAAATTAATATATATATATATATATATATATATATATATATATATATATATATATATATATATTAGCGTACACATAGACGCGACAACGATTGTGTGTATGCATTTTTTAAATATGCATGATATTATATTAGTAGGTGATGATAATGTAACATTTTTAAGTTAATATATAAAATAAAATTATATTTATTAAAAATTAAATTAAATATATCAGATGAGCGAATAACTGTTGTTGATTAATAGAGAAAAAGAGAAGAAGCAAAGATAGACGATTTTTTTTAAAAGTTTATAAAAATAACGGCCAGTTTTTAAAAATTTAATAAATAGTTATATTTTAAAGGATAAAATTGATATTTGGAAATGTGAACACAAAAGAGGAGATCCTTTGTACGTATTATTATATATATTATTAAAAATAGTATACAATGAATATTTTTTTTTTAATTCAATGTGAAACTAACTTTTTCCTTTTAAATTAGAAATTACCGAGAAAGATACCGTACAACCAATGTGAAATTTTTTGTGCGATTTTGAATTTTTTACTGTTGTTTCTGTGATGTACCTTCAAAATACACCGATAATCATTAATTTTAAAATATATTTAAAATTATCTTTAAAATACAATAACAGTGTATTTTTAATGCTTACCGAAAAACAACATGAAGTAGAGAAACTAGACTCCTCCTGTGTCAATCTTTTCGTCATTGTTGCTGGATTTCACATGTTTGAAATCTTTAATTTTCTTCATCAATATTATTTCGATACGTCTAAAATAATTCTACGTTCTTGATTCTCTTAGAATTTGAAGGTGTGCATTTACTTAATTTAATTATTGATATACATTTGTTTGTGCTAGTGGGATTGGTAATCATACTTCATTTACATAATTGTTATAATATCATGGTTATTAGTTAATTATGATGACGTAAACACACTTCTCTAATTGACTGTTAATTATGCATTATGAGAGAATCTAAGTAAAGATTTGTCGGGAAGCAATTCGACCAAAGCATCTTCTTCTGGAGAGCTTATGTAGAGGAAGTTATTAATTAGTAAAACTCGTCACCTTGATTTTGTCGAGCACTAATGGTTAATGCACTATAACTCAAATCCATCATAAATACATAGCACCAGTTTTAATTCCTTTTCAATTCGTGATTCAGGTTTTCTATTAGTTTATAAAATTTTATAAAATCTTTCTCTTACTTATATATACTTGGAGCTTCTTACAATTTTCTTGACGGATTTAATTAGGTAAATAATTTACTTGTCAATAAGTATTTCTCCTTATGTTAAAAGAATGGACATGCCACTACAGTCCCTTTAGAATATTCTTGTCCTAGTCCTCCCAGTGTCTAGATATGCTATAAAAGTGCAAGTTATCTTTAACAAATTGCGCACCAAAAGCAAAAACCAAAACGAAATGGTAGGAAAAGGTATAAGCACTTGTGAAACCCACTAGATCCTGTGGGGTTGAGAATGAATATATGAGGATTTTTCTGTGAGAAACCAAAATTGTTATACATATATAGTCAAATGAATATGATGATGATTTGAGTTTACTATGAAGGTGATTTCTCCGTCCATTAAGGACACATGAGAAGTTCGTGGTTGGTTCCTGAAGCTAGGGAAGTTCGTTTACCACCGAATAGAGAGAGTGGACACTGTTTCATGTTTGTGGAGTCAAATCATTTTGCAACAACATCAATGAGTTTATAGGGATGCTAGGGTTAGGGCAACGCAAAGCAACAACACTGGGATTCATGAACACTGACCAAATTCTATTTAACATTTGCTCTCAAGATGATCTTTTATAAATTATCTTCGCTTAATTCTTTTATATATATA
>Ga0214543_1012880_pt1 | contig 10840 bp, 3 predicted proteins | sample CNSS2metaG_FD_160094 | JGI IMG/M metagenome (GOLD analysis project Ga0214543, IMG submission 160094) | Root nodule microbial communities from cowpea collected in UCLA plant growth center, Los Angeles, California, USA - CNSS2 | ecosystem: Host-associated > Plants > Roots > Nodule | place: USA...
ATATGGGAAAACCTTTACATGAATCTAATTTATTCATGACTCTCTTTTTTTTCATTTTTTTCTAATAAAAAAATATGAAAAATGGTCTAGATTTAACCTAATTTTATGCTGTAGTAAAAGTCATAAATGAGATAACTTCTTAATCTTTAATTTAGCAGGTAACTTGAGAATTGTAACATAAGTGGAATCATATTTTTTTGATCCTATTTTACGTAGTTTTATTTTCTGGAGTGGATAGATAAGATTAGTGATGAAGTTGAAAATGAAAAATTGGTGTGATGTGAGGCCAATTAATTCAGCATCAGCAGTGGTTGGATTGGATAGATGTAATGTGTGGACTATATAAGCTTTGTAGCAATCTGAAGCCAAATTGTGTGCAGTGGGTCCTTGGTTTAAACTTCAGTGTGTCTACCTTAAATTTATTCTCACACAATGTTCTTTTCCAAATCACCAAGTTGATGCCAAGACATGCGGAAAAATAATTCTTTATTGGTTCCACACACTTAAATGCAATCACCGAGGATTCACTTAGCCACTGCTTTTCTATTCAAACGTACACATTTCTTCAATAATATTAAAATACTACTATCCACGAGCATTCCACTTTATTGTTGGGCCGTTGGCCTCTGATGGACGTAACCCAGGGGCCCAACCCAATAGTGTATATAATTTTCTTTTCATTTGGGTACGTCCTATCAATTTTCTTACTACACCTTATCACTTTCGAAATTTATTTTATTTAAGAAACACAATAAATATTTTCAATTTTTTTTCCGGAAAATAATCACTCATCGGTACCATACAGAAAAAAAATTCAATTTCCAATTACCCGTGACAGGGTGAGACAGGAATTTGATAGGGTGCAGGAAACGATACCATTTTCGTTAGGTAGTAACTAAACTAAACCTGTACTTCGGTTGAGAGACTAAGTACAAATATTATAAAGTTTAAATATTAACATTTATAAAAAAAATATTCGTATTTTTAATAAAATAAAAATAAGATATATATATATATTTATTTATTTTTTTTGCTTTTTTTTCACAAATGCTTTTTTCGCTCACCGTTCTTGTTCTTGTGAAACCTTTTCTTTCTTTTCAGTTATTGTATCCCTAGCATCAGGCCCACCGTTGCGAGGCCGTTATCTCACCCTAGCACTGAGGGCAACCGTTGAACTCAGGCACACCGTCGCGCCGAAGCATCTCCGGCTTCTCCCCGAAGGTTACTTGTTGCTGTATATTATTTTGTCCTTCGCTTTGTAGTTCTTCTATTCCCTGAATTTTGAACGAAGGTGTTTACTTGGTCTCTGTTTACTGATAAATTATATTTTAGAAACATAGTTCTTTTGGTTCCATCACTGAATGGGTGCATACTTGGTAATTCATCATTCAAGGATTATTGGAAAGTAAACGTAATATACTAGTTGTTCAATGGATGAAATATCTAATCCTCGAATACTGGAATGTTGATTACGCATTTCAAGTATTTTCTGCATGTTGAGAACGACAAGGATATTGAAATTATATTCAAAACTTTCCCTTCATTTTCCTTTGAACGAAAGCAAGAGGTTCGTGAAAACAATAACTTAATTTTATAAATGTTTGATTAGTGTTTATGTAATTGTACTACATCATAATGAATTTTGAGATAGTTAATGGATTTATAAGGGATATAGTTCATCTGATACGTTGAGATAATTGAGTAAATTCTGAAAACGATATATAGCTTTGGAATCAAATGGATTGTTTATGCATGACAAAAAGGTTCAAGATAAGTGAATCAATTAAATGGGAAAGTGTTCCAATTTAAAAAGAGCAGAATACAAATATAACTTAAAGAGAAACCACTAAAAACAAAATCCTTGACCAGAAAATCTCACAGGAAAAACTCCTAGAAGGTTAATCCTTAGTTAAAAATTATGGTTAAGTAAAGTCTTTCTCGAAAATATCATTCCAGGATTCAAGCCTTGACATGGTTAGGTAAAGTCTTCTTAGAATCTATACTTCCATTGCGATCAATTCATTTAGTCATCTATTCTTTTATCTTCATTTTTTTTATCTGCATAAAGGTAAAGTTATCTCTATTTAGTTTTCACGGATAGAAATATAGAATTCTGTTGCAACCTAGGCACTCAGATCTTTTGGTTTGGTACTTTTAGAAATCTGAACTTCAAAACACTTTGTAATTGATTGTTCGTTTTCCCTTGATATATAGCAAGCATTTGCTCACTGCTTATTACTTATATAATAAGAGTGTTCTAAGCGGGAAGTAGTTGATCTTCCACAATACTGTTTATTAGGCTTTTTAATTTTATTGTGTTATATGTGACCCACTTGTTGCTTACCAATTACTGACCCAACCGTTCATTACCCACTGTTATTTTGGTTTTGCTTTTTAATCTTTTTTCTCCTCTTCTTGCCTTCTCATGGGAAGAAGATTTCTTATTCTACATATGTAATTAAACAAAGAGTTTAAACTACTTCCACCCATTCTATTATATACTCAGCTAGCCAGCCCACAATAATATTCAGGGTCCTTTGTCAAAATAAAGATTTTTTTTTTCTGTTCCACCATTCAAGGTAAAGTCATTTGTTGCTTTATGATGATCTAGTATAACTTTGTCTAGAATTTCAACTTTGGCAAACTGATGTAAGATTCACTACCAAACAACTAGAAGAGTAAATGAAAAGCAATTTGGCAATACTAATTCAAATTGCATACGTTACAGAGAATTTCAGCGCATGATAGGGCAGGTCTATGCATGTTAAATGTAAGAACATGTATAAAACATTTACGAATGCACACCAAATCTAATGGCTTCAGCTTTAGGGTAGGTTGGTTCGTGACAGTATGGATATCTGTCTCATTCTTTGCTTCTACTTAGTTTTCTGTCTTTGTTGCCTCTTTTACTGTCACTATTTTTGATTCACATTTCTGTTCACTTATACCATTTAAAGTAATGATCTTCCAATGCTTACTAAACCGGTTATACTTGTCCAAAACTCATTACAACTAAACACCTTGTTTATATAACCCGTACCAAAGTTTTTTGCTGCCCGCGTTCAGTTAGAATTGAACTGGCAAAGAAATTATTTGAGATTCTGCATTGGATCAATATTTCAATATTGCTATTTCTTTAGTAGGAGAAACCAGACGAACTCAATTTTGTTGCTTCTAATGTCCACCCAACCCCACCCAAATTTTGCGCTTTATGTTAAAATTGTATTAAGATGTATTTTTTGATAATTCAATTATTTAATTTTGTGTTTGTTTGTTGCTTTATTGCAGAAGCAAAGGAGAAAGTCCCTTTTTGTTACTTCCTTCTCTCTCTAGTGTCTCACAAATGAAGATGTATGTTTCCCCAGTGTTGTTTGTTTTCAAATTAATACACTATTTTCAATTGAACCTTTCCCTTATCTATTGGCATATGGCTGATGTTTACTAACTTTGTCATAGCTTAGAGGCCAATGCTGGTGCACTAACAAATTTTGAGGTCCTTGATTTCTTACGAGCTAAAGGAGCTTCAAAGGATCCAACAAGGGTTATTGCCAAAGTAGAGCAGTCTGAATACAAGGTTAGGTTTGCTTTTTTCTAATTTTTTTAAGTTCTATTGGTAGATGAATCTCCTGCATATCTAACAGGTTTATGATTATTTGGTTGACACTGCTGCCTCTGATCAAACAAGAGAGAGCATCAACGAGTTTTTGACTAGTATTAAACGGCATGATCTTGCAAAAGCCGAGGTTCTGAACATATTAAACACTAGGCCAGCTGCTGAAGTTGAATTATTCCCTGTAAGTATCAAAATTTTAATTTTCCCACTTATTTTACACTAAACCATGTAGTTAGAAGCTATTAGCTCTGTAATGTGTTTATGTTATTTGCCTTCAGCTTTGAAGTATGAGGTATGAAGTGTTGAATTTTAACTTTTAAGCTGTGATGTAACTTGTCAACTCTAGCATATAAGCATCAAACAATTCTGATAAGCTTGGTGAACTTTTAAATCTCTCTGTTTTGCTACCTTAGGGAACTTTTACTTACCACAAGCTTCACTCATTTAAGGGGATGATGGAGTATATTATTGGACATTTTTAACTTATTATACACGATAATTTCTATTTAGACGACGGTATAAAATATTTTTGCATTTATAGAGTATAGTCAGTGTATACTAGCTATGATCATCTGTACGTAGGGTTTGAAATTTCAAACTTAAATATATTAAGAAGGATTAATGAAGTTTTTAGTCTAGAATTTTAGATTTTTGTTCAGTGCCTATAGTTTTTTTTTTGTTTCAAAATTACTCCTTTCAGTAAGAAAAATTTACTCCGGGAGAGGGTTTAATGTTGATGGTTAAAAATACATGAAAGACTAAAATCGGTCAATTTATTTTGTAAAGAGTGAAATAAAAAATCCAACATTTTTTAAGGACTATACTTTTTTAGCCTTGTAGCTGATTGTCATATTTTTTTCAAATTTGCTTTGGGATATTTAAATTCCTGATTAATTGTGTTTGCGCAAGTCTGCCATTTCTTTTTGTGCAAAATTTTTAAGCCAAAATATTATAGGGCTTTGTTATGTTTGATAATAATTTTCTGGCACGAGAGTATTGTTATCTCTAATTCTAAATCCGGAGTTCTCCATTCTTGGTTGGACTTGGATTTGGGACTGATAATGTGGTTTAAGATATAGTCTATTTCAATAGGTACTCCTACGAAACTGTAATTAAGCAGTTTGTTCACTCTGATTACACAGATCATAGAGAGTTGTGAAGGGCGTTTTCCAGATGAAGAGGTGACCGAAATAGTAGAGCTGGTGACAAGAACATTGCCGCCACCTCCCAGTATGAAGCAGGAAGAAATCACAAAGGGTGATGAAGAAACTGCTACACTGAAAAATGAAAACGATGAGGTTATTCAAGATCCCATGGACACAAGATAACACAACTAATTGGCCGTTATTCATATATTTAGAAAAATTACTATACGCATCTTAATTTTATGTACAATTATTACATTTTTGTTATCTCTTTTTTCTTATCGTATTATATAATCTATAAATTTATCACTTACTTTTTGCTAGGTGTATATTAAGGATTGATAATTTTTTTCTCTGTACATTAATATTTTCTAAAATTTATTTACTTTTTTCTTGAATGGCTTGTTGAGATTGTTAAAAATCATGTTAAAAAAAATAAAATGATAGTTAATTTAGAAAAAAAGGAAATTAATTAGTTTAAAAAATAAAGAAAAGTTTGTTGTGTTTTTGATTAATTGTCCGGTTATTTTAGACTAACCAGACTTACTAGTATTTTCTTCCATAGATAATATTATTGCATTGTTGTACTATTGTCAAATTTTAAACAAGAATTTGAACTTTGGATCGTTACTGTATAATGTAGGTAAATTATGTTAGTTTTGAAAACTGTAATTTACTGTCATCTGAGTGTCATCTAAGTTTACAAAAAGTATTCCTCACAAATAAGTTCATAAAAGTGTTAAATTAAAAAAGTTCTTGATGATATAATTTACGCGTTAATTTAGCTTTGATGCTAGAAAATCTCGATTTAAGATAATACTTGCAATAACTTATATATGTTAAAAGTCATTTTCACTATTCAATTTAATTGTTTACTGATAGAACTTTCAGTCTGATAGAGAGACATATATTAGTTTGAATGGAACTCATTTTAGAATATTCAAGTGACATATAAATTACATTTTCAGAAACTTTTGATGAAATACGATTTTGACAAGAGTCACTATCTATCCTTGAGAAAAATTATTAAAACTGTTCTTTGGATTGTGAGAGTAAAATCTATTTATAGTTAGTAGTAAACAGTAGAAGGAATGTTTTCTTTTTTTCTTTTCCATTAATTCCACATCTTGATTAAATTTCAACAACACACTACATTTGCGATAAACAGAATAATTGTAAAATGCATGTCATTCATTCACTTAAATAAATAAATCAGTGACTTACTAAACTACGAGCGCGTCATCATCTTCTTGAACTCTTCGAAATTCACGCTGCCGTCGCCGTCGGCATCCACGTTTCCGATCATTCTCCGGCAGTCACTGAGGGAGCACTTCTCCCCCAGCCTCCGCATCACGGAGTGCAGCTCCTTCGCCGAGATCAGCCCGTTCTTGTCCAGATCGTACAGTTCGAACGCCTCCCGGAGCTCCCTTCCGTCGCCGCCTCCACCGCAGTGGAACTCCCCAAACTCCTTCAAATCAATGTAGCCGTCGCCGTTGCGGTCGAGTTCCGCCATCATGCGTCGCACCTCCTCTGTGGTAGTTTTCGATCCCAGCGCCGCCATCAACTCCCTCAGTTCCACGCTCGAGATCTTCCCGTCGCCGTTCTTGTCGAACTTGTTGAAGATCTTGCGCACCTCATCGTCCATGGCGACACCGAGAGAGAAGAAAAAAATGAAAACCAGAAACTGAAGAGTTTGGGGTTGGGTGAGTTCCGCTCCGCTGGTTGCAGTGACTCACTCGCGCTTTATAGGAAGCGCGGTTGTGCGATTGGATCAGCAGGCAAACGCGTTAAGAAGTTGTGAAAGAAATTATGTGTTGTGTGAGGTGTGAGCCAAACGCGGTATTGTTGAGTGTGGCAGAAGTGGTGAGGTAGTTAGTTAATTGAAAGCGAAGGAAGTTTTTATTAACCACAAGAAATTGGAACACGTGGCATGTCCTCGTGGAGTGCACGAGAATCGATGTATCATGTCCTTATCATGTTTTATGAGAGTTTCCGCCCTACATAAATTGTTGCAAATAATTTACAAACGGTACTTATTTTTAATTAATTACTTATGTTGTAATTATAGGATAGGACATAATGGCGGTGATGATGCATGGTCACATGGTGACATAGTGACATAGTGATAGAAGAGAAGAGAAGCGAAGAGAAGGATATGGTCCACATCCTCACACATCACATGCCATCATATGTGATAAAAGTGACCGTACTCATGAAATGTTTATTCATTTGGCGCCAACTAATTAATGAACTTTCTTTGGCAGATGCACCTGTCTTTTGGTACTCATTTCTTCAAAGGAAGAAAGAAGTTTTAGCAAATATGAGGAACATTTTTTTTTTCTTTGTGAAAAAGAAGACCAAGTTATAAAATAAAGTGTCACTGTATTTTTTGTCACAAATAAAAATTATCTAATTGTTATGTATCAAAGCTTTGTTAAGTACTTTAAGTTTTCTTTAAAAAATTTCAATATTGAAGGGAAAAGGAATTTGGTGTCTTTATGGTTGAACGAACAAGCATTAAGTAAGAAGGCAATTGAAGATAATATATTAATGTTTCTTTAGGTATAGTGTAGCCATTATGTGGTTATGCTGTTGATTGAGAAATTGTTATATCAACATAATTATGTATCAATGTTTATTTTTTATCTGTAAAAATTGAATGTTAGGAAGTTTACAATAACAATTAGTTTTTGATATATAACAATCAAGTACTAGTTTTTAGCTGATTAGACAATATTATCATCACATTCCAAACAGATTAAGAATTGACTTATTGTACAATGAAAATCTTGAAGTTGAAAAAATTATGGAGTTTAATTTCCACTCCATACGATATCTATTCAATTTCAAGTTAAGAATATTTTGCTTCAAATATTCATTTTATCAGTGTTTTATTAAATTAATAATATATATACATTTAAATTAAAAATCTTAAAAACAAGACACAAAAAATCTGGTCATAATAGTTTAGTTTAATTTAGGTAGTGAATTTTAAAATTCAGTGTAATTATTTTTGGGTTACTAAGTGAGACTGATGGTGGTATCCATCCACTATGATGGTTAACAAAAACTATGCATCATAAATTTGGTTTTTAGTAGGCTTTCTTTCCAAATAAATTTTCCAGAATTGGTGACAAGGATTAAAATACATCATGTTCACTTGGTGCAGAGAACCAAATATTATTGAAAACAACATTGGGGAGTTGTTGCTGTTATTTTTGTTAATTGTAGCATGAACTGAGGTTGTCTTTGATAACAATGTTTTGAAACATGTCTTATTTGCTTGCGGTTGTCGTTGAAGTGAAGGGGTTTAAGGTGGTGGATGCTTTGACAACACTGGCATTCCTGTTTCTATGGTGACGACAACATTATCTATCACAAATAGCTGTACAATAATTACACTTTTCATTTTGTCGCATATTCAGCTTAAATTATCAACAAACTTTTTACGCAATCTGCTTCAGAGTTGAGTAACAAAATAATTCGCTGGACTTGACTAAAGTAGAGTCCTCCTTCTACAAACAAATTATTAAAGAAAAGGTCTTGTTTATATAATTAGAAGAAGATTATAACTTAAAATATAATTCTCACATTTGAATTGTTTTGCTACAGTTTTGATCTACGAGTAAACTTTCTATTTAAACACCTTTTTATATGGTTCTAATATGGATCAGAGTATTGAGCACAGTTCCTTCATGGGCCTCCGGCATGCTCGCCGGTTGTGACCACAACTTCAGAGTTTAGTGGATAAAAAGAACTGCACAATTACACAATCATAATAACATCCACAACGTAAACCTATTATAACAACATAACTTACTGCTTTAAGTTTTATGTGATGGATGGAATTAATATATATAGGAAAATCTCACTTAGTTTAAGATAAAAAAACATAATAGGATTATAGATTATAACTTCATATTTCTTTTCGTCACATGTGAAAGATATTTTAAATTTGTGTTTGATTTTCATTACAATTTTGTAGTAAAATAATATACGAAAAAGTTGTTTGTATTATATAAAATTTTTATATAATGTTATTCTTTAGTCCACAGTTGTAGTTTTTTTTTTTCGATTATTCTTTAATTGACAATCATTGTGATTATTTTTGGATCTGGAGATTCATAATATATTATTGTGATTTTCTTTTGGATTTGGAGATTTATAATATATTATTGATTTCTCTGTGTTAATCTTATTTTTTTATTAATAAAGTGATTATTGGATTATTAAAGTAACATTCTTTCCCAACAAGTATTAAAAGTGATGTAAATTTTTTTATATAAGTTTTGGATTCTTAAAAATAAAATTATGGGTTAAATATGTTTTTGGTCCCTCAAGTTTCAGTAAAATTTAGAATTAGTCACTCTTTCAAATTTTTGATCAATTTAGTCCTTCATCTTTAAAAATGCATGAATTTAGTCATTTTAACCCAATTTTGTTAAGTTTATCTGGTTTCAGGTGCATTTCATGATAGTATTTGAATTGTTCATACCGTTTGACACATTTTTGCTTTAGTATTAACTCAAATATTATCATAAAATGCGTTTAAAATGTCAAATAAACTTAACAAAATTTGGTAAGAAGGACTAAATCCACGCATCTCTAAAGATAAAGGACTAAATTGATATAAAATTTCGAAAAGGGACTAATTCTAAAATTCACTAAAACTTGAGGGACCAAAAACATATTTAATCCAAAAATTATTAATAATATTAAAGTCAATAATCATCTTATCAACCAACTTAATTAGTTAACACTCATTACTTTGATTTAATGGATAAAAACAAATTATGACAGTCAATCTCACTCTAATAAGTCCCTTAAAAAAGTCCATCAATTTCATCTTCAAATAAACAAATTATAACCATACAGATACCCGATGTAAAATTAAGAAATAATATATTTTGACTATTTTTTTTTGATAAAATTTACTTTTCAACACACTAAACATTTTTCTTCTTTTTTCAAATTATAAGAAACCTTTCTCTCATACATTAAGATGTGATCACGCGTGTATTATCAAAAGTTTGTCAACAAAACTTTATCAAAAAATAATTTTTCTAAAATTAAATAAAAGAAAATGGTAAAATAAAACTTCAAATGCATGCAAATAATTAATAAAATGTAATCTAGTTTATGTTTGTAAACTTTACTTGTAGTGAAACAATTGGCGGCCAACTTAAATTGAACTAAAGGGTCTTTTCTTCTTTTTTTAACACAATGATTTGACTCAGTTTGGATCAATTATAAGAATAATACCTATTAAATAGACTCTATTGATCTAAATATTAAGATAATAGAAATATTGATTCATCAAACAACAAGTCATTAACATAGAGATAATAATGTTGTACAAACAACTAGCACTCATCTCATGTTTCTTCCTCACTTATTAGAATTGAGTAAAGAAAGTCATTACGTCAAACTCTTTCAGCATTTAACGGTTGTTTTAGCAAACCTAATCATGGAAAAGTATAAGCCATTCATTTTTTTTATATGGTATTTATTTAATCCATAAATTTATACAGAATAAAATTATACCATCATTCAGCCACCATTAAATAATAAACAAAATTAAATACCAAATATATTTTTTAAGAAATTTTATTGTGTCTTCTGTTGGTTGAAACAGGTGTTCTCGTTCTTTTAAGAATTTAAATATGAGTTTCAGTTACACGTAAAATCGAAATAAGATTGAATACCTGAGATTTGTAAACCAATTATATTAAGGTGTTTTGGATTCAAAGTTATGGGTTGATCTCTTGTCCTCTGGCTAAATGGCTAAAAGCTTGTATTATGAGATTTTTTCAAACACTTAATTAGAGTATTTCCAGAACTGAATGAAGAGATATTCTGACATTTCAAAAGGTATAAATATAAACCACAAGGTGCAAAAAGAAGTTAGATAGCTCACCAACCCAAATCCAAATACCTATTTCTAATGTTATATAACATAAAAATAGAACTATATATATATATATATATATATATATATATATGAAAATAATTAATTTAGGTAATTTATAAATATATAACTTATAGCTGACTATATTTATAATTTTTTTTAACTATAGTGCAA